>Ga0209990_10000094_pt1 | contig 85594 bp, 89 predicted proteins | sample NOAtaG_6_FD_187304 | JGI IMG/M metagenome (GOLD analysis project Ga0209990, IMG submission 187304) | Freshwater lake microbial communities from Lake Erie, under a cyanobacterial bloom - NOAA_Erie_Diel5S_2200h metaG (SPAdes) (version 2) | ecosystem: Environmental > Aquatic > Freshwater > Lake ... | reverse complement strand
GCCCCCATGGAGGACGTGCTTGACATCGGCGGGTTCGACATCGAGCGCGCGCTTTCGATCAAGCCAACGTTTCTGGACCCCGAGTATCCCTTCGAGTGGGTGGGTGCGGTGGACATCCCTTCCGACGGCGCGCTGTTGCGGCTTGCTCAGGGACCGGACCCCTCCATGAGGGTGTTGTGTGCGAGGCTGCTGCCAGGCGAGACGCTCGAGGAGGCGGCGGAGCGCATTCTCCCGGCGTTCTCGGGGCCTGCCGCCGCTTGCTCGATTGGCGCCTCGGTCTCGCCGGATGGCAGGCCCGTGGTGCTCGACCTCGGCGGGCACGCGGCCAGCAGCTTCCAGCTCCAGGGGGAGGGCGGCGGCCGGTTCGGCCTGTTCACAGAGCACCTGCCCGAGGAGTTCGACTTGGCCCTCCAGACTGCGGCGGGCACGCCACTGCCGCCCGCTGAGCAACGACGCTTCGCCGCCGCCCACGAGCACGAGGCGACGGTCACCTCGGTGGGCATCGAGTTCCGTGGTGCGCTCGACGGCGGGCGGGTCAACACCTGGCTGTCGAAGCTGTTGCAAACACGGGGGACGGACATCTACCGCATGAAGGGGCTCCTGGATATCGCGGGAGAGTCGGAGAGATTCGTGTTCCAGGGAGTGCACATGCTGTTTGACGGCCAGCCTGGAGGCGGTTGGGGAACCGATGGCCGCGTCAACCGCCTCGTGTTCATCGGCCGGGGGCTTGACCGCGCGGAGCTGGAGTCCGGACTACGCAGTTGTCTGGCGCGGCAGGCGTAGAAGCCGGCGCCGCCCCTCCGGGGTCGCGGGGGGGAGGCAGGCGCCGCATACGGAGCCTGCCGCAGCGCCCGGGAGTCGGGTAGGCGAAGCGTTCTCCGGTATAGGTTCTAGGGCTTCGCGCCCGGCCGGGCGTGGGGGGCGCTGCGAAGACGCCAGATGAGCCAGGCGTAGACGCCAACCACAGGAGCCACCAGGGTTGCTCCCACCAGCGTCCAGGCGTTGGGTTCTGGCATCAGCTCCGGCGAAATCCTGAGAGCCGCACCAGCCCCGGCCATCAACAGGGACAGCGCCACGATGCACCAGCCGAGCGTGCGCCGAAAGGCGTGCCGGCTCTGCTCGTCCGCATTGCGCAGGATGCCGAACAGCAGGCGGCTGTCGAGGGTGTCCGGAATGATCATGCCGGCCGTGAAGGCAACACCCGCAAGCAGCGCAGCTGGCACGCCTCCCTGGGCGTTCGCCACGTAGCCCCAGGCGGCGGCCTGGCTGGCAGTGTCGAATACCAGCGCGAAAACCACGCCGGCAGCGATGATGCCCGAGGGGTTGCCGGCCCTGGCCAGCGGACCCGCGAGGCGTAGCACAGGTGTGGCCGATGCGGACGTTCTGGTCCGCAACAGGGACACGAGATTGGCAATCCCGATGGCGGCGAGCAGCGCCACGGGTAACCAGCCGGCAAGCTGCTGCACGAGCACTGGCCATTTCATCGGAACGTTCACCAGGCTCACCAGCACCGCGACGATGGTAATCAAGATGCCGTGGCCTATGGAGAACAACGTGCCGGTCCATGGGGCGACTGCCGGCCGCGTGCGGGAGCAGTGCAGGGTCAGCGCGTCAATGACAGCCACATGGTCCGGGTCGAGGCCGTGTCTGAACCCCAGCAGAAGCATCAGGCCGACCCCGGTGGTGGAAATGGTTTCGACGCTCAACGCCGCACCTCGCCGGCCCGCGGATGAAACCCGAAAAAAAGGGGCATCCGTCGCCGGACGCCCCGTGCATGAGCCGAAGCGGAGAGAGCGCTACACCCCGGCCGGTCAAGGAGCCGGCGCGATTTCCCGGAACTGGCCGGAAAGCGGGCGGTCTCGACTTGGCCGAATATTATTGCCACTCGGAAAGAAATGCAAGCGAGTTGCAAAACAGAAACCGACACGGGTGCGGAGCGTACTCGGATGGAATCAAGCGGCTGCGCGGGCGTTCAGCCCGACACCGGGTTGCGGCGGGTGCGCACGGCACGACGATAAAGTCCGTGCTTGCGGGGGTCGTGGGCCTTGTTGGAAGGGGAGCAGACCGCGCAGAGGCCCTTGATGGTGAGGTCCACTTCCTGGGGAGTAAACCCGGCGGGCAGAGCTGGTGTCCAGCCTGAACCCAGGTCGTCCAGGCAGGTGACCGCCTGGCAGCAGGTGCACTTGAAGTGGGCGTGATTGTGGGCCGACTGCTCCGCTGCGGTGTTGAACCGCCAGACACGGTCGTCACCGCTGATCTTGTGGGCCAGCCCCTCACCGGTGAGCCACTCCAGAACGCGGTAGACGGTGACCCTGTCGATCCCCGCGGCCTGGGGAAGCCGCGACTCGATCTCTGCGTGGGAGAGTGCGTTGTCAGCCTTCAGCAGAAGCGCCAGGATTTCGATGCGCGCGTTTGTGACGCGCGCCCCGGTATTGCGGATCAGTTCCTGCGCGGCGGTGCGGTAGCTGGCGGTGGCCATGGATTCGTGTCCGTCGGGGTTTTCGGGCTCAGCGCTTGAAGCCTGCGCGGATCCAGTCGATGCTCTTCACGCCATCCGGCGGACTCACCTTGTCGGGCGCGTAGTAGCGCACGTTGGTGAGGGTGGGCTTGCCATCCACCATGCGCAGCGTGCCGTAGGGCACCCCCTGCACGGCCTGGTGTCCCCTGCCCAGGGACATGTCCACGATTCCCGCCACCGACTCGAACTTGTTGTATTCAAAGGCGGCGATGATCTGCTCGTCGCTGGGCGCGGCCGTCTTGAATTTCTTTTGCGCTGCCTCGTAGGCGCTCTTGGCGCCCAGGAATGCCGTGGCCATGTGGTAGGAGGAATACACGGGAATGGCCTTGAACTGGTCCTGGAAGGACTTCCGGAACCAGTTGTTGAGCTTGGTGGCCGGCGCGAAGGGGCCGTTGGGGCCTCGGGCGCCGATCATGGTGCCGTCGGGCAGTTGGCTCCCCAGGCGCTCGAGGATGGTGTCGCCGCAGATGATGATGTTGGGGCTTTTCTTGAGCAGTCCGCGCGGCGCCGCCTGCAGCACGAAGGCCTCCAGGTCGCCGCCCCACAGGGAGTTCTGCATGATCTCGGCATTGCTGCCGATCAGGGCCGAGACCTCGGTGCCGTACTGGCCAGCGCCCAGCTTGGGCGTCATGTTGGTGGCAATCTGCGCCGCGGGCAGCAGGACCTTCAGCGATTCCGTAAAGTCGCTCCATGCGTCCTGGCCCCATGCATAGTTCGGGTTGACGCCCGAAAACGTCTTGAGGTTGGGGTACATCTCCGCGATGTAGCGCGCCGCGGCCACGTTTTCCTGGGTGGCCATGGTGGTGGTGCGGAACACGTACTTGTAGCTGGCTTCCTCGAAGATGCGATTGGTGGAGCAGTCGAACAGCACCGTGATCTTCTTCGATTCCTCGGCCACGGGCGCAACCGCCAGGCAGTCGCCGCTGGAGATGACGCCGATCACCATGTCCACGTTCTGGCGCGACACCAGGTTGCGGTATTCCGTCACCACCTTGGTGGGGCCGCCAGCTTCGTCCACGTACACCACCTCGATGGGACGGCCGCCAAAGCCCTTTTGCTCGTAGCCTGGCACGATGCCGCCCTTGTTAAAGGTGTCCACCAGCAGGTCAGCGGCGTTCTTGGCCGGGACGCCGAAGGGCCCCGCGGCGGGGCCCGAGAGGAAAGTGATCACACCGATACGCAGCGGGCGGTTGTCCTGGGCGGTGGCAACGCCGGCGAAGGCGGCTGCCGCGAGAAACACCGCGGCACGCCGGAGCAATTGGGGCAACATGGGCTTTCCTCCTGGGGTCGTATCCTTGTGGCGGGGGTAGCCGGCGCCTGCCGCGCAAGCCTGAGTCCAGGAAAGATTATAGCGATGGGGTTGCTTTGCGGGCCGCTACAATCCGGCGGGAACGGAACGCGACACCGCCCCGTAATCCTTGTGCCCCCGATTGAAGCTCCTCGCCCTCGAAACCTCTTCCGAATACTGCTCCGCCGCCTTGCTGGTGAACGGTGAGGCGCTGCAGCGCCTGGAGCGCGCCGGCCAGCGTCATTCCGAGCTGTTGCTGCCCATGGTGCAGGGGCTGCTGGCCGAGGCGGGTCTGCCACTGGGTGCCCTCGATGCGCTGGCGTGCGCGGTAGGGCCGGGTTCCTTCACCGGCCTGCGCATCGCCACCGCCGTGGCCCAGGGTCTCGCCTTTGGCGCTGACTTGCCGGTGATTCCCGTGGGCACGCTCGAGGCGCTCGCCGCCGGAGCGCAGGCTCCGCGGGTGATTGCGTGCCTGGATGCGCGCATGGGTGAGGTCTACGCGGCAGCCTACGAGATGCACGAAGGCGTTCTGCCGTGCGCGTTGCAGGCGCCGAGGGTTTGTGCGCCGGTGGCGCTGCGGCTGCCGGCGGGCGATCAGTGGATCGGGTGCGGCAGCGGTTTTGCCCGGCACGGCGAGGCGTTGGCCAGCGTGCTGGGTGCGCTCGATCAGGTGCGTCCTGACAGTGTTCCCGAGGCGCGCTGGGTGGCGGGGCTTGCCGCGGCGCGTTTCGCGGCCGGAGAGCGCCATCCACCCGAGGCGCTGGCGCCGGTGTACCTGCGCGACAAGGTGGCCCTGACCCGGGCGGAGCGATGAGCGCGCAAACGCAATGTGTGCCACGGCTGCGTCCCATGCGAGAGACGGACCTGGATGCCGTGGTCGCCGTGGAGCACGAAATCTATTCCCATCCCTGGACGCGGGGAAACTTCGAGGATTCCTTGCGCTCGGGCTACCCGGCGTGGGTCCTGGAGAGCGCCGGCGAGTTGCGTGCCTACGGTGTATTGATGATGGGCGTGGGCGAAGCGCACCTGCTCAATCTGAGCGTGGCGCGGTCCTGGCAACGCCGCGGCATCGGACGGGACTTGCTTGCGTTCCTGGCGGCCCGGGCTCGGGAGATGGGTGCCGCCACTTTGCTGCTGGAAGTGCGGCCCTCCAATGGGGCCGCGCGTGCTCTGTACGCTGCCGAGGGATTCCGCCCGCTGGCAGTGCGCCGCAACTACTATCCAGCCCATGGCGGACGGGAGGACGCAGTGATCATGGAGCTTTCCCTGGCGGTAACTGCGCCGTGACCAGGGAACCTCGGGTGTCGCCGGAGGTTCTCGAGGCCCTGGGCCTGGGTCCCGCATGGGTGCTGCGCCAAGGGACTGCCCCGGCAACGGCGGTCGCCGCCGGCGCGGCGGTGGCGGGCCCGTCCGCCACGCTGATTGCCGAGCCCGAGGGCGATGAGGGCGCGCTGCGAGTCAGGGCCGGTGCCATCGCCGCCATGGACTGGCCGTCGCTGGAAGAGGCCGTGTCCAGCTGCAATGCCTGCGCCTTGGCGCGAACCCGCACCAGGACGGTGTTCGGCGTGGGAGATCGCGCTGCCCGCTGGCTGTTCGTGGGCGAGGGGCCGGGCGCCGAGGAGGACGCCCGGGGCGAGCCTTTCGTGGGCAAGGCCGGACAATTGCTGGACGCCATGCTGGCCGCCATTGGTCTGAGGCGCGGACAGGGCGTGTTCATCGCCAACGTGGTGAAATGCCGGCCGCCGGGCAATCGCAACCCCGCGCCCGAAGAAACCGCCTGCTGCATGCCCTTCCTGCAACGGCAGGTGGAATTGATCCGCCCGCGGTTGATCGTGGCACTGGGCAAGGTGGCCGCTGTGACCCTTCTGGGACAGGAGGTGGCGGTGGCGGCGCTGCGCGGCCGGATTCATGAATATCGCGGCATTCCACTGCTGGTGACCTACCATCCGGCTTACCTGCTTCGCAATCTGCCCGACAAGGCCAAGGCATGGGAGGACCTGTGTCTGGCCCGCGACACCATGGCTCGCATCGAGGCTGGCAACTTGCACGACGGTTGAATTCCCGTCCCGCCGTCCCAATGTCCACCGTGTTCCGTCGCGATTTCTATTGGCGCAAAGGAGAACCCCTCATGTGGCACCGCCCCTGGAACCTGCTGCTGCTTGCCATCGCCGCCCTGCTGCCGGGCTGCGGCTACAACACGATCCAGTCCCAGGATGAGGACGTGAAGGCCGCTTGGAGCGAGGTGGTCAACCAGTACCAGCGCCGCGCCGACCTGATCCCCAATCTGGTGAAAACCGTCCAGGGCTACGCCGAGCAGGAAAAGGATGTCCTGCTGGGCGTGACCGAGGCGCGCGCCCGGGTGGGCTCCATCCAGGCCACGCCGGAACTGGTGAACGATCCGGCCGCGCTGGACCGGTTCGTCAAGGCGCAGGGCGAAATGACGTCGGCGCTGTCGCGCCTGCTGGTGGTGGCCGAAAACTATCCGAACCTCAAGTCCGACCAGAACTTCCGCGATCTGCAAGCGCAACTCGAGGGCACGGAAAACCGCATCACCGTGGCGCGCAAGCGCTACATCGACGCCGTGAAGACCTACAACATCACGGTGCGCCAGTTCCCCGTCAACCTCACTGCCATGGCCTTCGGTTACAAGGAGAAGGCCAGTTTCACCGTGGAGAACGAGGCGGCCATCGCCAAGCCGCCAGTGGTGGATTTTTCCAAACCCGCCGGCATGCCCGCCAAGTAAGTGGGCACAGCCTGGGGCTCCCGGGGCCTCATCGCCCTGTTGCTGCTCACAGCCCTGGCGGCCATGGCACCCGCTCGCGCGCAGGTGCCCGTGCCGCCGGAGGCGCGGGTTACCGACCTGGCCGGCGCGCTGCCGGCGGCCGTGCAGCAGGCCCTGGCGCAGCGGCTTGCCGACCTGGAGGCGCGCAAGGGCAGCCAATTGGCGGTGCTGGTGATCCCCTCCACACAACCCGAGGTCATCGAGCAATACGGGATCCGCGTGGCCGAGGCCTGGAAGCTCGGCCGAAAGGGCGTGGACGACGGCGCCATCCTGCTGGTGGCCCGCGACGACCGCGCGGTGCGCATCGAGGTGGGCTACGGACTGGAGGGCGCGCTCTCGGACCTGGTAACCAAGCGCATTATCGACGAGGTGATATTGCCGCGATTCCGGCAGGGCGACCTGGCCGGCGGCGTAGAGGCGGGCATGGACCGCATGATCCGCGTGGTGGATGGCGAAGCCCTGCCCGAGCCGCCTGCGCGGCGCGGCCCATCCGGTGGCATGGGCAATATCGAAGCGCTGTTCGTGGTCGGCATGGTGCTGGTGATCGTGGTGGGCGGCATCCTGCGCACGCTCATCGGCCGTGTGCCGGCGGCCGCCGTGGTAGGTGGGCTGGCGGGCGGCGCGGCCATGCTCATCGCCGGCGCGCTGCTGGTGGCGCTGGTGGTGGCAGTGCTGGCGTTCCTGTTCACTCTGGGCGGCAACTCTCGCCCCGGACGCGGTGGCTGGCACGGTGGCGGCTCCGGTTGGGGCGGCGGTGGCGGAGGCGGAAGCTGGGGTGGGGGTGGTGGCGGCTTCGGGGGCGGTGGCGCCTCCGGGCGGTGGTGAGGCAATCTCCATGAATGCTTTCTCCCGGAGGTTGAAGCACTTGCTCACTGGCCAGGCTGCCGTGCGCCGCGCCTTCCCGGCCGCGTCGCTGGCGGCCATCGAATCCGCCATCGCCGCGGCTGAGCAGACCCATGCCGGTCAGATCCGGTTCGCCGTGGAGGCCTCGCTGGAAGGCTCGGCGCTGCTGGCGGGACAGAGTGCCCGCGAGCGGGCGGTGGACGTGTTCTCGCTGCTGCGCGTCTGGGATACCGCGCACAACAACGGCGTGCTGATCTATCTGCTGCTGGCCGACCGAGACGTGGAAATCGTGGCCGACCGTGGCATCCACATTCGCTGTGGCGCAGCCGTGTGGGAGTCCATCTGCCAGAGCATGGAGGCCTGCTTCCGCCAGGGGCGTTTCGAGCAGGGCGCGCTGGAGGGTATCGCTGCCGTGGGAGCCCTGCTCGCACAGCACTTCCCGCCGGGCGGGCCAACCGGCAATGAACTGCCTGACCGGCCCGTGCTGCTCTGACGGGTCAGCTGGCCGGCGGCACGTCCTGGTCGTGGCGGTGACGCCGCCAGATGAGCGTCATGGTGCCGGCGACGAATACTCCGAACAGCACGATCACCACCCATAGGGGCAGTGCGGCCTTCAGCATCAGTGCGTAACAGCCCAGCATGGCGAGGATGCTGAGGTTCTCGTTGAAATTCTGCACCGCAATGGAGTGACCGGCGCCCATGAGCAGGTGGCCACGGTGCTGCAACAGGGCGTTCATGGGCACCACGAAGAATCCACCCATGGCGCCGGTGGCGATCAGCAGCACCACCGCCAGACGCCAGTCATGCACCAGGGCCATGCCGCAGACCAGCAGACCCATGGCAATGCCCACGGGCAGAACCTTGATGGATCGCTCCAGGGTGACGAGCTTGGCCGCCAGCACCGAGCCGATGGCGATGCCCACCGCCACCACGGCGGTGAGCTGCGTGGCCTGCTCGAGACTGAAGTTCAGGTTGAGGGCGGCCCAGGACAGCACGATCAGGCGCAGCGTGGCGCCCGCGCCCCAGAACAGGGTGGTCACCGCCAGGGACACCTGACCCAGCGGGTCTCGCCATAGCAGCCGGAGGCTGTGCCAGAAATCCTGCAGCAGGAACAGCGGGTCGCGGCGCGGCAGCCGGTGGTCGATGGCCACGCGCGGGATGTAGAGGTTGACGAGCGCCGCCACCAGATAGAGCAGCAGTATCACCAGGATCGCCAGTTCGGGTGCGCTGTCCAGCCGGGGCAGGTCGCCCAGCAGGGGGAAGTTCCCGAACATCCAGTCCGAGAAATGGTCGCCCACCATGATGCCGCCGACGATGGCGCCCAGGATGATGGATGCCACGGTGAGGCCTTCCATCCATCCGTTGGCCAGCACCAGCTTGGAGGGCGGCAGGAATTCGGTGAGGATGCCGTACTTGGCGGGGGAGTACATGGCGGCACCGATGCCCACGATGCCGTAGGCGTAGAGCGGGTGCAGGCCCGCCAGCATGCCCGCGCAGCCGCCGATCTTCACCGCGTTGCTCACGAACATCACGCGGCCCTTGGGCAGCGAATCGGCGAAGGGCCCCACGAAGGGCGCCAGCGCGATGTAGGCGAACACGAAGAACTGCTGCAGCACCGGCGTCTGCCAGTCTGGTGCAGTGAGTTCCTTGAGCAACGCGATCGCCGCGAACAGCAGCGCGTTGTCAGCGAGGGCGGAGAAAAATTGGGCCGCGAGGATCGTATAGAAGCCGCGATTCATCGGGCGTGCGAGGCGTGACTGTGGGTCGGCGTTATCGTGGGCGCGGCGATGCCGGCGCACCGGCTTTATAGCATGTTTGATCGCTCCAACCGTCCCGTGGCCAGGGCGCGAAGCTAAAATCCGGCGTGCGGCACGTCTTACCGCGACCCCGGAAATTCGAGCATGCCCCGCCCCTTGCGCGCCCGCGTGGACCTCGCTGCCATTGCCGCGAACCTGGCCGTGCTGCGCCGCCATGCAGGCGCTGCGCGGCTCATGGCCGTTGCGAAAGCCGATGCCTACGGGCACGGCCTCCAGCGCTGTTTGCCCGCGCTGCGGGCGGCCGACGGCGTCGCCGTGGTGGAGATCGCCCAGGCCATGGGGCTGCGGGAGGCAGGCTTCCAGGGCACGGTATTGCTGCTGGAGGGCGCCTTCGACGAGCACGAGCTCACCGTGTGCGCGCATCACCGCCTTGCGGTGGTGGTGCACGAGGCAACGCAGCTAGATCACCTGAGCCGCGCGCGCCTGCCGCGACCGTTGCAGGTGTGGCTGAAGCTGAACAGCGGCATGAACCGGCTGGGCTTCAGGCCCGGGGCCTTCACGCGGGCGCGCGCGGTCCTTGAGACTGCCGTCAACGTGGAATCGCTGGTGCTCATGACCCACTTCGCAAGCGCCGACCGGGTCGATGGCGTGGCCGATGCGCTGGCTTTGTTCGAGCGCGCCTGTGCCGGCGCGCCGGTGCCGCGCTCCTGCGCCAACTCCGCCGCCTTGCTGCGCCATCCTGCCGCGCGGGGCGACTGGGTGCGGCCAGGCATCGCGGTGTACGGCGCCTCGCCCTTCGAGCAAGACGATGACCCGGCTGCCCTTGGGCTGAGGCCGGTCATGGAGCTGGTTTCGGAGGTGATTTCGGTGCAGGCGCTCGAGCGCGGCGATGCCGTGGGCTATGGCGGCGCCTTCGTGGCCGACCGCCCCATGCGCGTGGGCATCGTGGCCTGCGGCTATGCCGACGGTTATCCGCGCCATGCGCCCACCGGCACGCCGGTGGTGGTGGCGGGCGCGATCACGGGCACGCTGGGCCGGGTATCCATGGACCTTCTGGCGGTGGACCTCACGCCGCTGCCGGAGGCGGGCGTCGGGTCGCCGGTGGAGTTGTGGGGCCCTAACCTGTCGGTAGACACCGTGGCCCGGGCGGCCGGCACGGTGGGCTATGAATTGCTGTGCGCGCTGGCCCCGCGGGTGCCCGTGTCCGTGGTGTCCGCTCCGGATTGAACAGACGGTCGCCTGCGCGGCTGCGGCGGCCCGGCGATCTGGTTGAGCAGGTGCGACTCGCGCTTGTAGAAGCCCTCGGTGTGAAAGGTCTCGGGGAGCCCGAAATGCTCGTAGTCCAGGTGGTGGCAGAACTCGTGCACCAGGGTGCGCAGGAAGGTGCGCGGCGCCACCACCCTGGCCCTCATGGCAGTGCGCATCCAAAGCTCGATGCGCGCCGCGGCGCCATCTTCCAGCGGAAAGTACATGCCGTGCAGCTCCCCCCAGTCGCCGCTGGGGCGCACCGCGTACACCCTGGCACGCAGCCGCGGCACCCGGAAGCGCGCGGCGAGATCGTCCAGCAATACTTGGCAGGCCTGCTGTACCGGCGCCTCGCGCTCGGACTGCAGCGCCTGCGAGATGGCCTGGGCAGCGGGACGCGGGTCTGGTCCCTCGGGAAGCGCGAGTTCCACAATGGAGTCGCTGCGCGCGTAGGTACGCTGGCGCGGTGCGCTCAAGCGGTCGTAGAACGCGAAGGGCATGGTGCGATTATCCGCCCGCCCGGGCCCGCCGCGGGGGTGGTGCGGTTGATGGGATAGACTGCCTGCTCCACCACCGTTCGCGCCAGTTCCTGCCGCCACCATGGCCAAACCCAAGACCGCCTATGCCTGCACCGAGTGCGGCGGCGAATCGCCCAAATGGCAGGGGCAATGTCCGAACTGCGGCGCGTGGAACACACTGGTGGAGGGCGTGGCCGAGGGTGCGCCCGCCCGCTATCAGGGCGTGGCCCCTACGAGCCGCGTGACTCGGCTGTCGGAAGTGGATGCCGGTGAGCAGCCCCGCCGGCCCACGGGCGTTGCCGAACTGGATCGCGTGTTGGGCGGCGGCCTCGTGGCGGGCGCCGTCGTGCTGATCGGCGGCGACCCGGGCATCGGCAAGTCGACCCTGCTGCTGCAGGCGCTGGCCGCCCTGGGCGGCGCGGCCCGGGTGCTGTACGTGAGCGGCGAGGAATCCGCCCGCCAGGTGGCGCTGCGGGCGCGGCGGCTGGGCGTGGATGCGGGCGCCGTGGAACTGCTCGCGGAGATCCAGCTCGAGCGTGTGCTGGCCGAGTTGCAGGCCCGCGCGCCGGAAGTCGCGGTGATCGATTCCATCCAGACTCTGTATTCCGAAGCGCTGGCATCGGCGCCCGGAAGCGTGTCTCAAGTGCGCGAGTGCGCCGCCCAGCTCACGCGCTTTGCCAAGGCCTCCGGTACCGCGCTGCTGCTGGTGGGGCACGTCACCAAGGAGGGTGCCATCGCCGGACCGCGCGTGCTCGAGCACATCGTGGACTGCGTGCTCTATTTCGAAGGCGATACGCACTCGAGCTTCCGGCTGGTGCGTGCCATCAAGAACCGCTTCGGCGCGGTCAACGAACTGGGCGTGTTCGCAATGACGGAGAAGGGCCTGAAGGGCGTATCCAATCCCTCGGCACTGTTCCTGTCCCAGCATGGTCAGGAAGTGGCCGGCTCGTGCGTCATGGTCACTCAAGAGGGCACACGGCCGCTTCTGGTGGAGATCCAGGCGCTGGTGGACGAAAGTCCGCTGTCAAACCCCCGCCGGCTCACCGTGGGCCTGGAGCAGAACCGGCTCGCCATGTTGTTGGCGGTGCTGCACCGTCATGCCGGCGTGGCGGCCCGTGATCAGGATGTGTTCGTCAATGCCGTGGGCGGCGTGAAGATCGACGAGCCCGCCGCCGACTTGCCGGTGCTGCTGGCCATCGTCTCGTCGTTGCGCGGACGTCCCCTTCCACCCAAGATGGTGGCCTTCGGCGAAGTGGGCCTGGCGGGCGAGGTGCGTCCAGTGCAGCGGGGCCAGGAACGGCTGCGCGAGGCGTCCAAGCTGGGTTTCACCCAGGCCCTGGTCCCGCACGCCAACCGGCCGCGCTCGCCCATCGAGGGCATGGAGATCATCGCCGTGTCGCGTATCGATGAGGCCGTTCAGGCGTTGCGGGAGCGGGGGTGAGGGGCTGTGGCATCGACCTCCATCAAGGCGCAGACCGCCCGCTTCCGGTCGAGCGGGGGGGCGCGATCGACTACCGTGATAAATTTCTGAGACTTGGGAATTTTATTTAGTTTTTTGTCTGAGCAGACTATCGTTGTAAAAGCTTGCTTTTCTTGCTGCGCGGGAAGGTTTTCCTTTGCCACCCCAGCGGGCTTGGGCCTGGCCCCCCGGGTATTGGAGACGAGCGAATTAGCCGCTGGCTTGGGTTTTGGTACTGCAGTTCCGCTCAAGGGCCGTCGGGCAGTCGGCATCATGTCTATGCCTTCAGCTTGCTCGGAGGCCGGGCGGCACGGGCCAACTTGGCGGGTAGAGTCAGGCTGGAGATGTGGCCCAGAGACCGTTCACAATCCGGTGATGGTCGTGGCACATGGCGCAGCTGTCATTTGCGACCTGGAACAGTTTTGGAGTCCGCGGTGAGCATTCTTGCTTCGTTTTTCCGTCGTGAACGCGAGCGCGCAAGCCCGACGCCCGACACACCACCCATGGTGCTTCCACCGGTCAGGCAACAGCGGGGTGGAACGGTGATCTGCTTTACGGGGGACAGCGAAGGCAATGCTCTCCGCGAGCATTCACGTTGGTCTCTCGCGCCCTTTGAATCCCTGGCCTCGCGGGTGGTCTTGATCGACTGGAGCGATCCGCGACGGGATGAGCAACTGCTTGAAGCGCTTTCCGGGCCGGTATGGTTTGCCGCCAGCATGTTTGGTCTGGGACAGGAAATCAGCGTGACTAACGGTCACGAAAGCGGAAATTACTGGTCGGTGTTTGGCATCCCCTTCGTTCGCATGTTCGGAGATCTTCCAGCCTATTTCCCGGATCGGCATGTGGCGGCTTTTCCGAATTCCATCAATTTTTATGGGGATCCCGTCCAGACGGCCTTCTACAACCGGTGGTTCAGTAGCCCCGCCCTTGCGATAACCGCGCCACCCCTGGTGCTGGACCGTATCCCGACGCAATCCCTGGACCTGTCCTCAAAACAGACGGGTCGAATACTGTTTCCGAAAAACGGCAATTCGGTGGACCGACTGACAAGGTATTGGCATGAATCGCTCCCAGAAAGTGTGGCCGATGCCCTCGATGCCATGGCGGAAGAGAGCACGCAATGGGCGCGACTCAATGGCAGGCCAAGGTTCGACGATCTGGTCGTCAGTTATTTCGCGGCCATCGGTCTCGACGTGGGCGCGAACCGTCCGTTGCTCTGTTTCCTGGTGGCACAGTTGGACGACTACCTGCGTCGATTCAAGAGCCGGATGATTGCAGAGGCTCTGCTCGATCTTCCGGTGATCATCCGGGGGCGCTTCTGGGACCACGTGGATTTCAGCGGCAAGCGGGCGATCTACGATCCGGACTCGGACGCTGCCAGCACGAGGGATCTTATAGATCAGGCGCCCGCGGTGATCGATATGTCGCCGAACACGCAAGACATTCCCCATGACCGTGTGCGGCGCGCGATTGGGCGTTGCACAGCTTTTCTGACGAACCGGATGGCTTGTTTCGACGGAGTGGGAATGGAGTCAAAGCGGTTCACGTTCGACTTCTCGCCGGAGTCGATCCACGATCTTGTGGAGCAATATGTCTTGCGTCCATCGGACGCCGTGGAACTCGGGATGGAGCAAAGCCGTGTGTTCCTCGCGCGCTACCGGGATGAATGCTATGCCGAGGCCCTTGCGACCGTTGTCGACTTGTGCGCCCTGAGAATTGGAGAACGCCCCCGGGGGACACAGGACTTCGTCGTGTTTCCGCCAGCGTCGTATGGTTGAGTGCAGCTTGCCATGGCATCGCCGGTCTATGTCACCCAGCCGTTTCTCCCGCCTCTGGAGGAGTTGCAGCCGCTCCTAGAGGAAATCTGGCGCTCCCGCAGGTTGACCAACGGCGGACCGTTTCACGAACGGCTCGAGCGCGCGCTCTGCGATTACCTGGGCGTCAAACACATCTCGCTGTTCGCGAACGGCACCCTCGGTCTCGTGACTGCGCTGCAATCACTGCGCATCACGGGCGAGGTTATCACAACGCCGTTCAGTTTCGTGGCCACAGCGCACGCGTTGCTTTGGAACGGCATCCGGCCAGTGTTCGTGGATATCCACCCGGAGAGCCTGAATCTGGACCCCGAGCAGGTGGAGGCTGCCATCACGCCCCTCACGACCGCAATTCTTCCGGTGCACGTCTATGGGCGGCCCTGCGACACCAGTGCTCTGCAGTCCATCGCCGACCGCTACGGCCTGAGGCTCATCTATGACGCCGCCCATGCCTTTGCGGTAGAAGATGAAGGCGGTAGCGTCCTGCGTCACGGGGACTTATCGGTGCTTAGTTTCCACGCCACCAAAGTTTTCACCACCTTTGAAGGCGGTGCGATCGTAAGCCGAGACCCACAAGCCAAAAGGCGCATCGATTTCCTGAAGAATTTCGGATTCACGGATGAAGTGACGGTGGTGGCCCCAGGCATCAACGGGAAGTTGAACGAACTCCAGGCGGCTGTGGGTCTTGTACAGCTTGGACATGTTGATACCGCCCTTGAGCGCCGTGCCGCGGTTGATGAGGCGTATCGATGCGGTCTCGAGGATGTTGGCGGCATTCGTTGCCTCGGCAGGCCAAAATCGCGGCGACACAACTACTCTTATTTTCCAATCCTCGTGGATGCCGAGTTTCCCATCGGCCGCGACGCGCTCTATGAACACCTTCGCTCAAGTGGGATCTTTGCGCGCCGCTATTTCTATCCGCTCATCACTGATTTCCCCATGTATCGATCGCTGCCCTCGGCAGACAAGGCCCGTTTACCCGTGGCGGCCCAAGTCGCAAGCCAGGTGCTATGTCTTCCGATCTATCCCGACATGAGCGAAGAAGAGACGAGCCGTATCGTCGCTGTGATCTCTGCCGTAGCTGTCCGATAGTGAATGTTCTCGTAACCTCGGTAGGGTCAATGTCCGCCGAAGCTGTCATTAGCGCCCTTCGGGCTGCGGGGGTCGATACCGTCGTTGGTTGCGATATCCACCCACGGGCATGGCTTGCCACTGCCTCATTGGTGGATGCTTTCGTGCAAGTGCCATTGGCGGCGGACGTCGGCGCCTATCTGAAAGCGATCGACACAATGTGTCGTGAGCACCGTGTCGAGCTGATCATGCCGCTCACGGACCCCGAGGTGGACTTCTACGCCGCGCACTGGGTTGAAGGAGCGGGCGGTGGCGCAATTCCAACGATCAGCAAGCCGCAGGCCGTTTCCCTTTGCCGGGACAAGTGGTTGCTCCATAACGCTCTTGTGAACCACCCCGAGATCCGAGTGATTCCAACACGTCGCGTTCTTGAAAGCGATCTAGCCGTGCAGGACCTGCCAGCGATTGCAAAACCCCGTCGAGGCCGAAGCAGTGAGGGCGTTTTGCGCTTCACGCTTGATGGCGGTTTCGAGCGCATCGCTCTTGGTGCCCGCTGCACCGATTACATCGTGCAGCCGTTGATCAAGGGAGACGTGTACACCGTCGATGTCGTGCGCCAGGCGGAGCGCGGCGAAACTGCCGCCGTCGCTCGCAGGGAGTTGATCCGATCTTCCAATGGCGCGGGGTTGACCGTTGAAGTCGGACAGAATCCACGCTTGGAAACGCTCTCGCGGCGCCTGGCAACGGATCTTGATCTCCGGGGTTGCGTCAACTTTGAATTCATTCGTCACGGAAATGAGTACTTCTTGATGGATGTAAATCCAAGAGTCTCGGCGGGTGTGGGATTCACCCAAATTGCGGGTTACGAGCCCGTCGTAAATCACGTCCGGTGTTTCCTTGGGGCCGCCATCGAGTTTCCACCGGCTATACCCACCGTGATTCTTTCGAAGCGGTATCGCGAGTTTCGGTGTTAGGGAGGGCTGGTGCATGCTTAGATCCGCGCAAGACTGGGACACAAAATGGGACGCCATATTCGACAGCTATCAGAAAGACATACGGCATGCGCATTACATCAATGCCGTGCGCAGGAAAAATGAGAACAAGATCCTGGAGATAGCTGCCGGAAGTTTCAGGGATGTTGCAGCCCTCAACCGCTGGGGCATTGATTGTGCAGGGTTCGATTTTTCCGAAAGTGCGGTTCACCAAGCCAGGGCGCGATTCCCAGGCCTTGAGGACAAGTTGTCATGCCGGGATGCGTTCGACACAGGATTTCACGACAAGTCCTTTGACCTGACCTACCACAATGGATTCTGGGTGCTGTTTAAAGACGATGGAGACGTGCAACGCCTCTTGTCGGAACAGATCCGTCTCACTCGGCGCAGGGTCGTGGCGACCGTTCATAACGGCCACAATCGTCAGTTCGTCGATTACTTCCGTCGCCGGGTGGACGCAGGCGAGGACCTGTTTGAAGTCCGGTTTTTTCGCTGTAACGAGATCATGGAGATCATGAGCTCAAGGTGCCGCAACGTAGCGGTGATCCCGGTCGGGAAAGCATACCGAGCCCACGAGGACTGGCTTATTCGTGCTGGTTTGGGGAACCGTGCCGTGTTGCGAAGTTATTTCGGTATCGCGGGTCAGATGTTTTTGTCGTCGAGCGAGCGGCTCTTGTGCATCGGTGACGTTCGGGATTGAAGATCGTCACGGCATTTTTACGCGAGGGGGGCTGTGGGGCAGCCGGGAGGGCGTTTCAAGTGGGCGTCAACAGGAAGGGCTCGGGTAGTTGGTCGTTCGTGCTGGACCGGTGATGGGTGCCGGGAGGTGTGGTGAAGCACTTGGCTGAAGAGCTTGAGCGGCGCGGCATCTTCGCGAAACACGGGCTTTTCCCGAGTGAACTCATGCGGCGTTGCGTTGACGAGGTAACGGTGGAGTGCGGGCTGGGCCAACAGGCAAAGCGGGTCGACGGTGACAGAATTTATATTCGAACCCAAAACGGACGACAGCTGTTGGACAAATGCCCTGCCGTCGCTGAAGTCCATGCCTTGCTGCGCGAGGCGCTCGGGCAAAGCATTTTCAGCCTGGTGAATCTCGAGGACCTACGAATCGGCGTTAGAGCGAACTGCATCGAGGGCGCCCAGGATGGTTTCAGGCTTCACTTCGATCGAATCCAATTGACGGCGGTTGTCTATCTGGACCAATGCGACGACTTTCCGTTTGTCATCTATCGCAACGTGCGCCGTGATCCGAAGGGAACAATCACGGCGGACAGATTCGATCCGACTCGGCTCGAGTGTCAAAAATCTACCCGAGAGAGAACCTGACGGTGATCTTTTTCGGCAGAAGAAGTTTCCACGGAGTGTTGAACGAGCCTGCGGGTGCAGGTCAGGCGAGATACTCCCTGCAGTTCGCGTTCGATTTCGGGGTCAACGACTATCGTGGAACGAAATACTACGGAGAGTGAGGCGGCGGAATCAGGCGGCGCGCTGAACGCCACCGAGCGCCTCCACCAGGTCCGTCAGCATGTTGCTCACCAGCCCCGTCATGAGCGCGAAGTCGGCATCGAATCGGTCATCGTCGTTCCCTGCATGATTGTCCGTATCGGCGCGCGCCAGGTCGAGGAAAGCGACCCGCTTCACTGCAAGGGTGTCGGTCAGGGCGAAGGATACGCGGTCGCTCCACGAGAGGGCGAGGCGCGTCACCTGCTTTCCGTCGGCCAGATGGGCGCGAACCTCCGGGGTGTCTAGCGGGTGGTTGGCATAGCGCACCCGTTGGGATTCCTGCAGGGCCGCGCGCAATTCGCAGTCCCCTTCAATGCTGAATCGGCCCGGGGCATCGGCCGCCGCCAGCCATTGCGCCATGGCGGAGGCAGGTGAGAGGTTGCAGGCCAGCGGGGTGAAGGGGAATGTGTCCAGGCAGCGGCGCAGGGCGGTGAGAAACTCTTCGCCCTTTTTCGGGCTGGCAGCGTCCAGCACCAGCCAGCCGCCAGCGCGGTCGATCCACGCAAAGGTAGTCCGGTAGCGGCTGAAGGCGCGTGGGACGAGTTCGCCGATGACCTCTTCCTTCAGTTCCTTCATGCGGCGGCGGCCAGGCTTCACGCCCATGCGCCGCTCTATTTCCACGGCGCGGTTATTGACCTCCTGGCGGATGACCGATGGGGGCAGAAGCTTCTGTTCCGAGCCCAGGGCGATCAGCCAGTGGCCTTGCGCCGTGTGCACGAACCGGTCGTCGCCGCGGGGGGAGATCCAACCCTGGGATTCCATGGCATAGGCCCCGGCGGGCTGGAAGGCGGCCTGACGCAGTTGACGATCCAGTTCATCCGCGCTGAAAGACGGGTCTGTCTCGGCGCACAGGATTTGAAGGTTGCGAAACCACATGGTGTGTCAGCTTGCCAGGGCTTCGAGTACAAGGCCGGCATGCTCGCGCTGGACATGGAATCGCACCTTTGGCCACATGTCCTGCACCACCTGCATCTCGTAGCGGCTGGCGGTAAGCACCGCCGGGGCATCTGCTGCATCGAGAGCGATGCGGCCGGCGTTGGCGTCCATGAAGCGCGACAGTTCTGCGGGATCGCCTGCGGTCACCCAACGTGCGCAGGCGTAGGTTGCTGGCAGGATGCGCACCTCGGCGCCATACTCCGTGCGCAACCGGTGGGCCGCCACCTCGAACTGCAGCACGCCCACTGCGCCCAGAAGCAGCACCGTGCCCCGCAACGGGCGGAATACCTGGATCGCACCCTCCTCGCCGAGCTGGGCGAGGCCGGTGCGCAGCTGCTTTGTCCTGAGTGGATTCACGGCCTCCACGCTGCGGAAGATCTCGGGCGCGAAGAAGGGCAGGCCGGTGAACTGCAGCGGCTCGGCGGTCTCGGTAAGCGTATCGCCCAGCTGGATGCCCCCGTGCGTGGGGATGCCGATGATGTCGCCGCCGAAGGCCTCGTCCAGCAACTCGCGGCGCTGCGAGAGAAAGGACACCACTGTGCTGGGGCGCAGTTCCTTGCCGGTGCGCTGCAATTTCATGCGCATGCCGCGCTGGAAGCGTCCGGAGCACACCCTTACGAACACCACGCGGTCGCGGTGCGCCGGATCCATGTTGGCCTGGATCTTGAAAACCACGCCGGAGAATTTGAGATCTTCGGGCGACACCGGGCCCTGCAGCGCCACGCGGGGCTGGGGCGGGGGGGCGATGTCCACCAGGGCGTCGAGCACTTCGCGCACGCCGAAGTTGTTGATGGCCGAACCGAAGAACACCGGGGTCTGGCGGCCGGTGAGAAACGCCTCGCGCGAGAACTCGGGGGTTGCGCCGCGCAGCAGTTCGATGTCGTTGCGTGCCTGCTCGAAGTCCGCGCCGAAGCGCTCGGGCAGCACCGGGTTGTCGAGCCCCTCGATGACTTCTAGCTCGCCCACCCGGTCTTCACCGGGCTGGAACACTCGGATGCGGTCGGCAGCCAGGTCGTACACGCCGCGAAAGCCCTTGCCCATGCCGATGGGCCAGGAAAATGGCACGGCGGTCATGCCCAGGGTGCGCTCGATCTCGTCGATGAGATCCAGCGGCGGGCGCACCTCCCGGTCCATCTTGTTGATGAAGGTGATGATGGGCGTGTTGCGCGAGCGGCACACTTCCAGCAGGCGCAGGGTCTGTTCCTCCACGCCGTTCGCGGCATCGATCACCATGAGCGCCGAGTCCACGGCGGTGAGCACGCGGTAGGTGTCCTCGGAGAAGTCCTGGTGGCCGGGGGTGTCGAGCAGGTTGATGACTCGGTCGCGATAGTCCATCTGCATGACCGAGCTGGCCACCGAGATGCCGCGCTGCTTCTCGATCTCCATCCAGTCGGAGGTGGCGTGGCGGGCGGCCTTTCGCGCCTTGACGCTGCCCGCGATCTGGATGGCGCCCGCGTAGAGCAGCAGCTTTTCCGTGAGCGTGGTCTTGCCCGCGTCCGGGTGGGAGATGATGGCGAAGGTGCGACGCCGGGCCACTTGCCCGGCGAGCGCCTCGCGCGAGATGTCGCTCATGCGTGGAGGCTGCCCGATGGAAAAGGCCCCGCGGGGCGGGGCCGTGAATAAATGATCGCGCATTGTAACTGCCCGGCGGGCAGCCCCGTCAGTCAGCGCGGAGACCGCTCCATTCGATTCGAGGTTTGGCGATTCCCGCTGCCGCGGATCGGTACCCCTTGAACTGTTGGCTTTGATCAAATATCGTGCATGATATATCTTTTGTTGGTGGACCGAATTCCATGACTGACATGGCAAATCCGCGGGGCGTGAGTTGAGGCTGGCCTCCCAGAGTGCGAGCGATGGCATGGCCGACGCCGGAAAAATCGACCGCGCCAACCTGTCCGAGATCGCCTATCGGCGCATTCGCATGGCGCTCATGAGCGGGCAGTACCCGCCAGGAGAACGGCTGCGGATAGGGGCGATCGCGGAGCAGTTCGGCGTCAGCGTCACTCCCGTCCGGGAGGCGATCTTCCGGCTGGTAAGCGAGGGTGCATTGGACATGCGGGCAGCCACGGCCATCTCCGTCCCCCTGCTCGGGGTGGACCAGCTGCGGCAGATACAGCTGGCCCGCAGTCTGCTCGAAGGTGCGCTGGCCGAACGGGCGGCGACGCTGATCGCGCCAGCGGCCATCGATGCGCTGGAGAAAACCCATCGAGCTTTTGTCCGCGCCTGGGGACGCGACCCGCGGGAGGCCAGCCACCACAACCGGGAGTTTCATTTCGCTCTGGCTGCCGCCGGTGACATGCCGCTGCTCTACGCCGTTGTCGAGCGCATGTGGGCCATGATGGGGCCGAGCATTCACATGCTCCACACCGGGCTCAAGCCTCGCCGGGTGAGCGTGGAAACCCACCCGCACTGGGCGGTGCTTAAGGCATTGGAATGCGGCGACGGCCCTGCTGCCCGCCTGGCCATCCAGGCCGATATCGGCTTGTCCGACGCCGTCATCGAGTGGGCGCAATCCGGTCAGGCCGTGGATCAGGGCCGGTCTGCCCGGGGCGGTTGATCCGCCATCCGCCGGGCTCCTGCCTGCACGGCTCCGCCTCCCAATCGACAACGCTTCTTTGCTGCGAGATTGCAAAGGGAAGCCTCCGCCATGCCTTGCCATTCCATCCTCATCATTGGCGCAAATGGTTTCGTCGGATCGCACGCGGCCCGAGCGCTTGTGGCCGCGGGACACCGCGTCACCGGTTTCGGCCTTCCCATGTCCGTTGACCTCATGCCGGATCTCGCCAGTACGGTCCGGATGGTGACCGGTTCGGCCGAGGTGATTGCCGACATCGAGTCGGCCTTCGAGGCGGCGGCACCGGACGTGGTCATCTGGTCGGCTGGGCACAATGCCAATGCCGCAGGTCTTGCCGCCACTGGCGAGACCGATCCTGCCCGGGCCATGGGCGTCAACACCATCGGCCTGTTCAACGTGCTGGAGGCGGCGCGCCGCCGCGGTGTCCGGCGCGCCCTGGTGACTGGCTCGCTCGTGGCCTTCGGTCCGGCAGCCCTGTATGCCGAGACACACATTGACGAGACCGCGGCGCCGCATCCCACCACGGGCTATGGACTGTCCAAGACCATGGGGGAGCAGGTAGCCCAGTACTTCATCGACCGGTACGGCATGGAAGTGATCACCTTCCGGTTGTCCGTGGTGTTCGGCCCGGGCCGCTGGTACGGCGGCGTGATCGCGGCCCTCAACGGGTTGCTGGCGGATGCCGCCCCCGGCAGGAAGGACAGCATCCAGGTGCCCGCCGAGCCCTTTGATCTGGTGCATGTGAAGGATGTGGCCACGGCTCTGCGGCTGGCGGTGGATGCCGGCCGGCCGCTGGAACGGCTTTACCACCTGAACAGCTTCACCACCACCTACGCCGAGTTGGTGCGTGCCATCGAACGCCAGGTGCCTGGATACGAGGTGGCCTGCACCACCACGCCGGCGCCGATCGTGTTCCCGCTGATGAACTTCGACCGCATCCGGCGTGACCTTGGCTACGTTCCCGCCTATGACGTGGACCTGGCCATCGCCGACTGCCTGAAGGCTCGCTGAGCCGCCACACCCGAACTGCCGCAGGAGAGGCCATGAAGCCCGAGTTACTGGAGAAGCTGGGAGACGCGCTGTTTGACGCGTGGCGCATGCGGCAGCCTGTGGCGCCGCTGACGCAGGCGCACCCGGAGATGACCATCGACGACGCCTATGCCGTGCAGCAGCGCATGATCGCCCGCCGGCGCGACTCCGGGCCCCGGGTGGTGGGCAAGAAGATCGGCCTTACCAGCAAGGTCGTGCAGAGCATGCTCGGGGTGGACCAACCGGACTTCGGCTACCTGTTGTCGGACATCGTGTGCGCCGATGGCGATGCCATTTCGGCGCAGGCGTTGATCGCCCCGAAGATCGAGGGAGAAATCGCATTCGTGCTCAAGAGCACGCTCGCGGGGCCCGGCGTAGGCTCGGCGGACGTCCTGAGGGCCACCGAGTTCGTGGCGCCGTGCTTTGAGGTGGTGGATTCGCGCATCCTGGACTGGAAGATCCGCATCCAGGATACCGTTGCCGACAACGCCTCCGCAGGGCTGTTCGTGCTCGGAGGCACCGTCGCCGATCCGCGCCGCCTGGACCTCGCGCTGTGCGGCATGGTGATCGAGAAGAACGGCAAGGTCGTGGCCACCGGCGCCGGTGCCGCGGCACTGGGCTCGCCCGTGAACGCCGTGGCGTGGCTGGCCAACCGCCTGGGGCAACTGGGCATCGCGCTGGAGGCGGGGGAAGTAATCCTGTCCGGATCGCTCGCAGCGATGCTGCCGGCCAGGACCGGGGACATCTTCCGGTGCAGCCTCGGGGGCATCGGGACCGTGTCCACTCGTTTCGCGTGACCGGAGGGCCACGATGGCACTCACCGTCGACGTCATTGAGCAGCTCGCCGCCGAACTGGACGCAGCCCATCAGGAGCGCAGGGAGATCGTCAAGATCACGGAGAATCAGCCCGCGCTCGACGAGAAGGACGCCTACGACATCCAGTACGCCATCCGCCGGCGGCGCCTGGCGCGCGGGCACCGCGTGGCGGGGCTGAAGATGGGCCTGACCTCGCGGGCCAAGATGAAGCAGATGGGGGTCGAGAAGCCGATCTTCGGTTTCATGACGGAGGACTTCGCGCTGGCACCGGGCGCAGAGGTACCGGTGGGGCGCTACATCCATCCAAGCGTCGAGCCTGAGATCGTGTTCGTGACCCGGCCGGCGCTGCGGGGTCCAGGCTGCCACGCGGCTTCGGTGCTCGCCGCCACCGATTTCGTCGCTGCCGGGATCGAGCTGCTGGATTCCCGCTATCGGGACTTCAAGTTCGACCTGAACAGCGTGATCGCGGACAACACCTCCGCCGCGGGATTCGCGGTGGGCGACTGCGTCCGGGATGCCCGTGAGCTGGACCTGGCCACGCTCGGCGTGGTGTTCGAGAAGAACGGCGAGATCGTCGCCGTCGGCGCCGGCGCTGCTGTGCTCGGCAACCCGGCCGCCAGCGTCGCGATGCTCGCCAACATGCTCGCCGAGCGCGGCGAGGAGCTTCCCGCCGGCAGCATGCTGCTGACCGGTGGCATCACCGAGGCCATCGCCGTCGCGCCGGGGGACCACGTCTGCCTCCGGGTCCAGAACCTGGGGCCGGTTTCGCTGCGCTTCGTGCCGTGAACGTCCGGACTGAGCCCCGTCCCGGGGCGGGCAAGGCACCGAGCCCGCCGAAAGACCGCGGTTGACCTGCCGAGGGCGCCCGATGGCACGAATCCAGGACATCCGTACTACGCCCGTGCTGGCACCCCTCGCCCGACCTCTGCGCAGCGCCTCGGGGTTCATCGAGAAGATGCCGCTGGTCATCATCGACGTGGTCACCGACGAGGGCGCGGAGGGCACTGCCTACGCCCAGGTGTACTTCCCGGAACTGCTTCCGGCGCTCGATCGCACCATCGCCGGCATGGCCGGCATGATTGCGGGCATGCCGCTCGTGCCGCGCGACCTGCAAGCCCTTCTCCGCCGGCGCTGCCGACTGTTCGGTCTCAAGAATCTCATGGGGGCTGCGCTCGGCGGGCTCGACCTGACGCTGTGGGATGCCTGGGCGAGAAGCCTGGGGCAGCCCCTCGCCGCGGCCATCGGTGCCAGTCCGCGCCCCCACAGGAATTACCACAGCACGGGCATGTACGACGAGCACACCGTGGCCGCGATCGCGGCGGAGACCCTCGATCGCGGGTTCGCCGGCCTCAAGGTCAAGATGGGCTTTTCCGATTTCGCGCTGGACCTCGCGGTGGTAAGCGCCGCACGCCGCCGGCTGGGCGACGGCGGCGCCCTCATGATCGACTACAACCAGTCTCTTGATCCGGTGGAGGCGCTACGGCGCTGTCGGGCGCTGGATGACGAGGGCCTGGAGTGGATCGAGGAGCCCGTCGCTGCCGACGACCTCGAAGGCTGTGCGCGCATCGCCGCGGCCGTGAAGACCCCGATCCAGATCGGGGAGAGCTTCCACGCACCCCAGGAGATGCTGCTGGCGATCCGGGAACAGGCCATGGACCTCGTGATGCCCGACGCCCAGCTGATCCACGGGGTGACCGGATTCCTGGAGGCGTCGGCACTGGCGGACACCGCCGGCATTCCCATGTCGTCCCACATGTTCGTTGAGGCGAGCGCCCATCTGCCGTGCGCCACGCCCACGGCGCACTGGCTGGAATACATGGACGTGGCTGGCCTGCTGCAGCGGCAGACGATCGTGGTCTAGGAGGGCGTGGTGGTGCCGCGCGGGCCCGGCATGGGTATCGATTGGGACCGGGAACGGGTCGAGCGGCATCGACTCGCCTAGGGGACATGGGTCCGCCCGGCCCCACGAAGCTACTGCATCAGCCGAACCAGCCAGAGCGAGAGGGCGGGGAAGAACACCAGCAGCAGCACCCGGCAGGCATCCGACACCAGGAAGGGCGCCACGCCGCGGAAGGCGGTGGCCATGGGGATGTCGCGGGCGATGCCTGTGATGATGTAGACGTTCATGCCCACGGGGGGGGTGATCAGGCCGATCTCCACCACCATGAGCGCCAGCACGCCGAACCACACCGCCTTTTCCGTGGGCGCAAGACCCCACAGGTCCAGTCCCATGATCATGGGAAAGAAGATTGGGATGGTCAGCAGGATCATGGACAGGCTGTCCATGACGCAGCCGAGCACCACGTAGACGGCGATTACCGCCAGCAACACCGCCAGTGGCGGCAATCCCGCACCCTGCACGGCGGCCGCCAGGTTGGCCGGCAGCTGCGACAGCGCCAGGAAGGCATTGAGCAGGTCGGCACCCAGCAGGATGAGGAAGATCATGCCCGTGGATTGGGCGGTGGACAGCATGGCGTCCGCCAGTGCGCGCAGCCCGAGCCCGCGCGCCACGGCCAGCACCAGCGTGGCCGCGGTGCCGATGGCCGCGCCCTCGGTGGCGTTGAACCAGCCTAGATACATGCCGCCCAGCATCACGGCGAAGATCGCCGCGATGGGCCAGACCTGCCCTAACGCGGCCAGTCGTTCCTGCCCCGAGTGTCGCGGCCCGGCCGGGCCGCTGCCGGGCTTCAGGCGGACCACGACGGCGATGGTGGCGAGGTAGCCGGCGGCGGCCAGCAGTCCGGGGATGAAGGCCGCCGTGAACAGGACCGCGATGTTCTGCTCGGCCAGGATGGCGTAGATCGCGAGCACGATGGACGGCGGGATCAGGATGCCGAGCGTGCCGCCGGCGGCCAGGGTACCGGCCGCGAGCCCCGGGTCGTAGCGGTAGCGACGCAGTTCGGGCAGCGCCACCTGGCCCATGGTGGCTGCCGTTGCCAGCGAGGAGCCGCAGATGGCGCCGAACGCCGCGCAGGCGCCCACCGCCGCCATGGCGATGCCGCCACGGAAGTGGCCGATGAAGGCATTGGCCGCGCGGAACAGCGCTGCGGACAGGCCGCCGCGCGAGGCGAGGTTGCCCATCAGCAGGAACAGCGGCACCACCGAGAGATCGTAGTTTGCGAAGCGGCCGAAGGGCGCCGACTTGAGATGGGCGAGCAGCGGATCCCAGCCCTGCAGCGTGGCGTAGCCGCCCAGGCCGCCGGCGAGCATGGCGATGGCGATGGGCACCCGTAGCGCCAGCAGGGCCAGCATGCCCCCCAGAACCCACAGGGCCAGCGCATTACCGCTCAAGACCGCGGCGCCCCATGGAAGGCGGTGTAGAGGCCTGTCAGCGCCAGCAGCGCGAAGCACGGCACCATGCCCGCGTAGGCGATCCACAGCGGGATCCCCAGGAGCATGCTTTCCTCGCCGCTGGCGCGCATGGCCAGCACGCCGGCGCCGAGGCGCCAGGCGAGCAGCGCGGCGCAGCCGGCCAACAGCGACGCGCCCAGGGCATCGAGGCTGCGCCTGAAGGGCGCGGGCGCCCGCAGGGTGAAGAAGTCCACGATCACGTGGCCACGCAGCATCTGGGTGAGCGGCAGGAAAGCGCTCACGCAAACGGCCATCCCGAGTTGCACCCACTCGTAGTCGCCCACCACGGGCGCGTCGAACAGCCGCCGGCCTATGATGCTACACACCGAAAGGCCCATCATGGCCAGCAGCAGCGCAGCGCCAGCCATCGCCAGCGCCTGGCTCAGGCGCAGCAGCATTCTCCCGGCGGGACCGGTCGGCAGTTCGCTGGACAGGTCCTGCGCCGGGGTGGCGTCCTGCACAGCGCGGTTGCCTAGCGGCTGCGCTTGGCGATCAGCTCGCGCGCGGTGGCGAGCAGGGCGGCTCCATCGGCGCCGCGGCCGTTCATGTCCTTCACCCAGCCGTCGGTGACCGGCTGGGCGGCCTTGCGCCACGCCTCCACCTCCGCGGCGGGGATGGTGAGGATGGTGTTGCCCGAGGCGCTGGCGCGGCCGTTGGCGTCTGACTCCACAAAGGCGCGCGCGGCCCGGGCGGACAGCTCGGGGCCGCTCTCGGCGTCGATGATCTTCTTCAGGTCTGGCGGCAGTGAGGCGTAGCGCCCCTTGTTCATGGCAAGCAGGAACACAGTGGTGTAGAGCGCCGGCTGGGATTTGTCGAACTCGGAGTGGAACTTCACCAGTTCCTGCACCTTCAGCGCCGGCACCACCTCCCAGGGCAGCACGGCGCCGTCGATCACGCCCTTGGATAGCGACTCGGCCACCTGGGGCACGGGCATGCCCACGGGCGTGGCGCCGAAGGCGGCCAGCATCCGGGTCGTGAGCCGGGTGGGTGCGCGCAGCTTCAGGCCCCGGAAGTCGGCCAGCGTGCGCACCGGCTTCTTCGCCACGTGCAGCACGCCGCCGCCGTGGGGGTGCAGGGCGAGCACCTTCACGTCGGCGAACTCCTCGGCCGCCGGGCCGGCGGCGAAGTCCCACATGGCCCGGGCGGTGGCCTCGGCGTCGGTCACGATAAAGGGCAGCTCGAACACCTCGGTCTTCGGGAAGCGGCCGGCTGTGTAGCCGGTGACCGTCCACACCACGTCCGCCACCCCGTCCTTCGCCTGATCGTAGAGCCGGGCGGGCGTGCCGCCCATTTGCATGGCAGGGAATACCTGGCACTTCATGCGTCCGGCGGAGGCCTTCTCGATACGCTCGCACCAGGGCAGCACCACCTTCTGGTGGCCGGTGGAAGGCGGCGGCAGGAAGTGGTGTACCTTGAGGGTCACCTCCTGGGCGGCGGCGGGCACGGCAGCGAGCAGCGCGGCCAGGAAGGCCGCGCGCAGCGAGTGGTTCACGGATGTTCCTCCGGTTGACGATGCGACCTCGAGGTCACATCGGGCAGGTGTCCTTGTAGATGGAGTTCTTCGGCTGCGCGAACAGGCGCCGCACCATGGGCTCGAAGAACTCCAGCGGCGCGCAGTCCACGTGGGGATCGAAGGCGCGGTTGTCGTACAGGTCCACGAAGCGCGCCGTGCGCTCGAAACAGGTATGGCCGCGAAACTGCTCGCGCATGTTGCGGTCCAGCCCGATGTGGTGGAAGAAGTTGTAGCCCTGGAAGATGCCGTGCTTCTCCACCATCCAGTGGTTCTCCGCGGACACGAAGGCCTTGAGGATGGAGGCGCTCACGTCGGGGTGGTTCCACGAGCCCAGCGTGTCGCCGATGTCGTGCAGCAGCGCGCACACCACGGTTTCCTCGTCCTCGCCGTTGCGATGGGCGAGGGTGGCCGTGAGCAGGGAATGCTGCAGCCGGTCCACGGCGAAGCCGCCGCTGTCTCCGCCCAGCAGCCTGAGGTGGGCGAGGATCCGGTCGGGCAGCTCGCGCGCGAAGGGCACGTAGCGGGTGGTGATGATCTCCCAGTCGGCCTTCGTGCTTTCGGACATGGTGTGGAACGAAGCCTTGGCGTCGAGCAGATCGCCCATGTTGCACCTCCCTGGATCTCGTTATCGTGGCCGAAGTATAGCCGTGGCCTTGACGGCGGCGGCGGGCTTGGGCAGGGTGCGCCACTTTCCGCCATCGGACTCTCTTGCCATGACCCTCGCCACTGCCGCCCCGGCCACCACCAGCGTGGCCCAGCGCCTGCGCAGCCAGCTCTCCATCCCCGTGGTGGGGGCGCCGCTGTTCATCATCTCCAATCCGGATCTTGTCATCGCCCAGTGCATCGGCGGGGTGGTGGGCTCGTTTCCAGCCCTCAACGCGCGGCCCGCCGAGAAGCTCGACGAGTGGCTGCTGCAGATCAAGTCGGCCCTGGCGGCCCACCGCGCGGCCCATCCCGGCGCGAAGGTGGCGCCCTTCGCGGTGAACCAGATCATCCACCCCTCCAACGACCGGCTGGCGCACGATATCGACGCCTGCGTGTGCCATGAGGTGCCCATCGTCATCACCAGCCTGAGCGCGCCCGGCACCATCGTGCCGCGCATTCATGGCTACGGCGGGCTGGTGTTCCACGACGTGATCAGCGTGCGTCACGCGAAGAAAGCGCTGGACGCCGGTGTGGACGGCCTCATCCTGGTGTGCGCGGGTGCAGGTGGTCACGCGGGGACGCTCAGCCCCTTTGCCCTGCTGCGGGAGGTTCGACGTTTCTACGATGGCGTGATCCTGCTGTCCGGGTCCATCACCGACGGGGCTGGCGTGCTGGCGGCCGAGGCCATGGGGGCGGATTTCGCTTACGTGGGCACGCGCTTCATCGCCACCCGCGAGGCCAACGCCACGGAGGCCTACAAGCAGGGAATCGTCGCTGCGCAGGCCACCGACGTGGTGTACACCCCCTACTTCACCGGCGTGCATGGCAACTACCTTCGCCAGAGCATCGTCAACGCCGGCCTCGATCCGGAAAACCTTCCCGAACGTGACAAGACCTCCATGGATTTCGGTACCGGCAAGGACAAGGGCGCCGGCAAGAAGCCCTGGAAGGACATCTGGGGCGTGGGCCAGGGGGTTGGCAACATCGAGGATGCACCCTCCACCGCCGAGGTAGTGGCCCGCCTGCGCCAGGAGTATGCGCTGGCGAGGGTACGGCTGCTGCAGGGATGAGGCGCGGTTTAGGCCAAGGCCGAATCACCCTCGGGTAACGCCACCGAGGCCACCTGTGGTGCCAGCGCCAGACCGTGGCTGACGAGAAACTGCTCTAAGGGCGCCGCATCGCCCGAGGTGCAGAAGCGCGATTGCGCTGGCGAGTCGAGCGATGCCAGCATGCGGCGGGCGCGCAGGGTGTGGGCCAGGTGGCGGGCGATGGCGGGTGCCGGGTCGATCACCGTCACGCCAGGTCCGCAACGGCGCCGGATGGCCTCCATGAGAAAAGGGTAGTGGGTGCAGGCCAGCACCACCACGTCGGCGCCTTGGTCCAGCACCGCGCCCAGATAGCGATCCAGCAGCGCGAGGGTGCGCGGGTCGTCGGGGTCGCCACGCTCCACGTGTTCGGCCAGCCCGTCGCACACCTGGTTCACCAACCGGACGCCGCTGGCGTGGCGCCCTGCCGTGGCCTGGAACAGCCGCCCCTGAAAGGTGGTCGGGGTGGCAAGGATGCCCACCACACCCGCGCGCGTCAGGGCCGCCGCAGGCTTCACGGCCGGCTCCATGCCGATCACCGGTACGCCGGGGAAGGTGTCGCGCAGGTGCTTGAGCGCCGCCGCCGAGGCGGTGTTGCAGGCCACCACCACTGCCTTGCAGCCCTGGCCCAGAAGCCAGCGGGTGATGGTTTCGCAAAAGCTGCGGATCTGCGCCGCCGGCCGCGGCCCGTAGGGCACGTGGGCCTGATCGGCGAAGTAGAGCATCTCCTCATGGGGTAGCGCGCGCACCATCTCGCGCCATACCGATAACCCGCCAACGCCCGAGTCGAAAATGCCGATGGGGCGCTCGTCCACGTGACGCTGCAGCGGCTTCAGATGGCGCGTGCCAGCGCCGCGGCAAGGCCCACGTAGCCCGCCGGCGTGAGGGCCAGCAGCCGGGCGCGATCGGCCTCGGGAATGGGCAGTTCGCGGATCAGGGCGTGCAGCGATTCGCGGTCGATGCCGCGCTGGCCGCGGGTCAAGTCCTTGAGCCTTTCGTAGGCCCCCTCGATGCCGTGGCGGCGCATCACCGTCTGGATGGGCTCGGCCAGCACCTCCCAGCTCGCCTCCAGGTCCGCCGCCAGCGCGGCGGGATTGGGTTCGAGCTTGCCCAGGCCCTTGAGGCAGGCTTCATAGCCCAGCAGCGTGTGGCCCAGAGCCGTGCCGAGGTTGCGCAGCACCGTGGAGTCGGTCAGGTCCCGCTGCCAGCGGGACACGGGCAGCTTGACCGACAGGTGATTGAGCAGGGCGTTAGCCAGGCCCAGGTTGCCCTCGGAGTTTTCGAAGTCGATGGGGTTCACCTTGTGGGGCATGGTGGAGGACCCCACCTCGCCGGGCTTGAGCCGCTGCTTGAAGTAGTTGAGGGAAACATACCCCCACATGTCGCGGTCGAGATCGAGCAGGATGGTGTTGGCGCGCGCATAGGCGTCGCACAGTTCGGCGATGCCATCGTGGGGTTCGATCTGCGTGGTGTAGGCATTGAAGGCGAGACCCAGTGACTGGACGAAGCGCTTGGCCAGGGCTGGCCAGTCCACCTCGGGATAGGCGCTCACATGGGCGTTGTAGTTGCCCACGGCGCCATTGATCTTGGCGGGCAGCTCCGCGGTGGCGATGCGGCCGCGGGCGCGTTGCAGCCGCGCCACCACGTTGGCGATTTCCTTGCCCAGGGTGGTGGGAGTGGCAGGCTGGCCATGGGTGCGTGACAGCATGGGCAGGTCGGCAAGCCGGTGCGCCATCTCGGTCAGCCTGGCCGCGAGGGCGTCCAGCGCCGGCAGCATCGCCGCCTTGCGCGAGCCCGCCAGCATCAGGCTGTAGGCAAGGTTGTTGATGTCCTCGGAAGTGCACGCGAAGTGGATGAATGGGCTGGCTTTGGCCACCTCGGGGTTGGCGGCGAAGCGCTCACGGATCCAGTACTCCACGGCCTTCACGTCGTGATTGGTGCGGGCCTCGATCTGCTTGACCGCGGCGGCGTCGTCGGCGGAGAACTCCGCCGCGCAGGCGTCAATCTCGGCCAGAGTCCGTTTCGAGAAGGGGGGCAGTTCCGGGATGGCCGGCTCGTGAGCCAGGGCCTTGAGCCATGCCAGCTCCACCAGCACGCGGTGGCGGATCAGCGCCGCTTCACTGAACCACGCGACCAGGGGTTCGGCCTTGGAGCGATAGCGGCCGTCGAGGGGCGACAGGGCCGTGAGGGAGGACAGGGACATGGCGAATCCACGCATGCAAAGGTGAAATGGTATCGGATCGGCCGCTCATGCCGCCGCCTAAAATCGCGTCATGGACCTTCCCAGCCTGGTGCGGGACGCACTCGCCTGCCGCCACTGTGCCGCCCACCTGCCCCACCAGCCCCGTCCGGTGCTGCGCCTGTCGGCCACGGCGCGGCTGCTCATCATCGGCCAGGCACCGGGGCGCCGTGTCCACGAGTCGGGCGTGCCGTGGACCGATCCCTCCGGCGAGCGGCTGCGCCATTGGCTGCAACTGCCGCCGGAGCGTTTCTACAATCCCGCGCGGGTGGCCATCTTACCCATGGGCATGTGCTACCCGGGCACGGTGAACGGGGCGGACTTGCCGCCGCGGCGCGAATGCGCACCCCTGTGGCACCCGCGGTTGCTGCCGGTCATGCCGCAGGTGCGCTTGACGCTGCTGGTGGGCAGCTATGCCCAGGCATTTCATCTGGGAACGCGCTGCCAGGCCACCCTCGGGGCCACCGTGCGCGCCTTTCGCGACTATCTGCCGCGCTTCCTGCCGCTGCCTCATCCGAGCTGGCGCAACAGCGGGTGGCTGGCGCGCAATCCGTGGTTCGAAACCGACTTGCTGCCGGTGCTGCGCGCGCAAGTGTGCGCAGTGCTCCGCGGGCGCGGCGGCGCTGGCAGCAGCGGCTGATATACTCAAAAATGTTTTCAGCCTTGCTGTGCGCGTGATGAAACTCATCGGTTCCACCTCCAGTCCCTACACGCGCAAGTGCCGTGTGGTGTTGTCGGAAAAGCGCATCGATTACGACTTCGTCATTGATCCGCCTTCCGATCCAGCGACCCGCGTTCCCGAGTTCAATCCGCTGGGCAAGGTGCCCGTGCTGGTGCTCGACGACGATTCCACGGTATTCGATTCCCGTGTGATTGTGGAGTACCTGGACACCATCTCGCCCGTGAGCCGCCTGTTGCACGAGCAAGGGCGGCAGCGCCTCGCCGTGCGCCGGTGGGAGGCGCTGGCCGATGGCATCCTTGACGCTGCCGTATCCTCCATGCAGGAACTCCGGCGCCCGGAGGGCGAGCGCAGCGCGGAGTGGCTCGAACGCCAGCGCGGGAAGATCGATTGTGCGCTGGCCTTTTGCGCCGCCGATCTGGCCGACCGCTCCTGGTGTCATGACGACGGCTTCGGACTGGCCGACATCGCCCTGGGTTGTGCCCTGGGCTATCTGGATTTCCGCTTTCCCGAGATTGCCTGGCGCGGCCATTGGCCGGGCCTGCTGCGGCACTTCGAAAAGCTTGCCCGGCGGCCCAGTTTCGAGGCCACGGTACCCCGCTGACTGCGGATCTCAGGCCGCCTCCGCGCCCGCGGGAGCCGCGGCACCGAGGGCCGTTGTGATCACGGCGCCGCCGAGGCACACCTCGCCCTCGTAGAGCACCACCGACTGACCCGGCGTGATGGCCCACTGCGGCGCCTGGAAGCGCACCTTCAGATGCCCGGCCTGCGGCTGTGCGTCACAGGGGGCATCGGCCTGCCGGTAGCGCGTTTTGGCGCTGTAGGCGCCCCCCGGTGGCGGGGTGCCAGCCACCCAGCTTGCCTGTTCCGCTTCGAGAGCACCCGCCAGCAACGCCGCGTGGTCGTGCCCCTGCACCACCACCAGCCGGTTGCGTTCCATGTCCTTGGCGGCCACATACCAGGGCAACCCTGGGCCGCCGATGCCAAGCCCCTGGCGCTGGCCGATGGTGTAGTAGGCGAGGCCCTGATGGCGGCCCACCACGCGGCCCTGGGGCGTGACCATGTCTCCGGGCTGTCGTGGCAGATAGCGCTGCAGGAACTCGCGGAAGGGTCGCTCGCCGATGAAGCAGATGCCGGTGGAGTCTTTCTTGTCGTGGTTCGGCAAGCCTAGTTCGCGTGCGATATCGCGTACCCGGCGCTTGTGCAAGTGCGCCAGGGGAAACAGGGTGCGCGACAGTTGTGCCTGATCGAGCCGGTGCAGGAAGTAGCTCTGGTCCTTGGCGCTGTCGGCGGCGCGCAGCAGCTCGAAGCGTCCGCCGCGCTCGCGCACACCCGCGTAGTGGCCAGTGGCGATGCGGCTAGCACCCAGGGTCATGGCGTGGTCCAGGAAGGCGGCGAACTTGATTTCGCTGTTGCACAGCACGTCGGGGTTGGGCGTGCGCCCGGCGCGGTACTCGGCGAGGAAGTGCGCGAACACGCGCTCCTTGTACTCGGCGCTGAAGTTCACCGCTTCCACGTCGATGCCGAGAACGTCGGCCACGGAAACGGCATCCACCAGGTCCTGGCGCGAGGGGCAATAGTCTTCCTCGTCGTCGTCCTCCCAATTCTTCATGAACAGGCCCAGCACCTCGTGGCCTTGCTGCTTGAGCAGCCACGCCGCCACGGCCGAGTCAACGCCACCCGAAAGGCCCACCACCACCCGTTTAGCCACGGCGGGGCGTGTCCTTGGGGGCCCATGGACGGGCGTGGTTCGCCCCGGTCATGGTGAGTGGCGGCAGGGTGGGGGTCATGGCGCGTCGCGCAGCAGATTGAGCGGAAAGCGGCGGCCGCTCAGCCAGTCGTCCACGCAGCGCTGCACCAGTGGGCTGCGGTGACGCGGCGCCGCCGCGCGCAGTTGTGCCGGACTGAGCCAGAGCGTACGCAGGATGCCCGCGTCCAGGGCGCGAGCGGCCTCGTGTTGGCGCACCGTTCCCGTGAAGGCGAAGCGCAGATAGCTGCGCTCTTGCCCCGGGATCTGCCAGCGATAGATGCCCACCAGGGCGTCGGGCTCGAAGTGCCAGGCGGTTTCCTCCAGCGTTTCGCGAACGGCAGCGGCCAGCAGCGATTCGCCAGGGTCAAGATGACCGGCGGGCTGGTTGATGCGCACGCCTTCGTCGGTGTGCTCCTCCACCAGCAGGAAATGGCCGTCGCGCTCCACCACGGCGGCGACGGTGACATGGGGTTTCCAGACGGCATCGGTCATGGGCGAGAGCAAGATGAAAAAAAGGCAGGGCCTGTTTGACCCTGCCTCTGTGACGTTCGTGGCGGGCGGCGGCTCGCCAGGCGGACTCAGTCTGCCTTCTTTTCCTTGGGGGCCTGTTCTTTCTCGGCGCTTTCTTGCTTGTCGTCTTTTTTCGGGGCGGCGATCTTGGCGCCGGACTGGCTCATCTGGCTGCCCGGGGCGCCCGGGTTGACGCCGGCCACGGCCAGGCTGGCGGCAAGAAAGAGGGTGGCCGTCAGGCCGGTGGCGATCAGCTTCATGGAACGATTCTCCTGGGTGGGCAGGACCCCTCGGTCCCGTTCAACGGTTAAGCATACCGGTGGCGGGTGCGTCCCGCCAGCATCCTGGGGCGAGGTCGCCAAGTTCCCATGGACCTACCCGGATGCGGATCAACCGCAGGGTGGGCAGGCCCACGGCGGCGGTCATGCGGCGCACCTGGCGGTTACGGCCCTCGCGCAGCGTGATCTCGATCCAGGCCGTGGGGATGGCGCGCCGGAAGCGCACGGGCGGGTCGCGTGCCCACAGCCAGGCGAGTTCAGGGAGAGTGCGGACGCGGGCGGGTAGGGTGGGGCCGTCCTTGAGCAGCACCCCGGCGCGCAGCTGATGGAGGGCGTACTCCGTCACGCACCCCTCCACCTGCGCCACGTAGGTTTTGTCCTGCTTGTGGCGCGGGTGGGACAGACGCGCCTGGAGCGCGCCGTTGTCGGTGAGCACCAGCAGGCCCTCGCTGTCGGCGTCCAGGCGCCCTGCGGGGTACACGCCTGGGACTGGCACCAGCGGCTTGAGGGTGTGCTGTCCCGGCTCTCCGGTGAACTGGGACAGCACACCGAAGGGCTTGTTGAGCAGGATCACCCGCGCCATGGCGGGCAGTGGCTTCAGCGGTGCTCGTGGGCCGTCACCCAGTCATAGGCGGACAGGGTGAGGAAGTCGGCGAACTCGTCGGCCAGGGTGAGCTGTTCGAACAGCCGAGCGCCTTCCGGGTAGTTGCCTGCGGCGTAGGCCTTTTCGCCCAGGAGTTCCTTCACGCGCGCCAGCTCGTCCGGGACCAACTGGCTGAACAGCGCCTTGGTCACCTTGCGGCCGTCATCGAGAGTGCCGAGAGGGCTGCGTATCCAGTGCCAGATCTGGGCGCGTGAAATCTCGGCCGTGGCGGCATCCTCCATGAGGTTGAAGATCGGCACGCAGCCCGTGCCCGCCAGCCAGGCACCCATGTACTGGATGCCGATGTTGATGTTGGTGCGCAAACCCTGCTCGGTGATGGGGCCCTTGGGCTGGAAGTCGAGTAGATCCTGGGCGCGTACGTGCACGTCGTCGCGCTGGCGATGGATCTGATTGGGCGTGGTCATGACCTTGTCAAAGGCCTCCCTGGCCAAGCCCACCAGGCCGGGATGGGCCACCCAGGTGCCGTCGTGGCCATCGGTGGCCTCGCGCTCCTTGTCGGCGCGTACCTTGGCGATGGCGGCATCGTTGGCTGCCGGGTCGTTCTTGATGGGAATCTGCGCCGCCATGCCGCCCATGGCAAAGGCGCCGCGGCGGTGGCAGGTCTTGATGAGCAACAGCGAATAGGCGCGCATGAAGGGACTGGTCATGGTAACCAGATGCCGGTCGGCCAGGATGAAGCCCGGCTGGGCGCGCAGTTTCTTGATGCACGAGAAGATGTAATCCCAGCGGCCGCAGTTGAGGCCCGCGGAGTGGTCGCGCAGCTCATAGAGGATTTCGTCCATCTCGAAGGCGGCGAGGATGGTCTCGATGAGAACGGTGGCCTTGATGGTGCCCCGGGGCACGCCCAGCAGTTCCTGGGCGGCCACGAATACATCGTTCCACAGGCGCGCTTCCAGATGGCTTTCCATCTTCGGCAGGTAGAAGTAGGTGCCGCTGCCCTTGGCGAGGCGCGCCTTGGCGTTATGGAAAAAGTACAGCCCGAAGTCGAACAGACTTCCGGACATGAACTCGCCGTCCACCTTGACGTGTTTCTCCTCCAGGTGCCAGCCGCGCGGGCGCACCAGCAGGGTGGCAGACCGGTCGCCGAGGCGGTAGTGCTTGCCCTCGGCGCTGGTGAAGGCAATGGTGCCGGCCACCGCGTCGCGCATGTTGATCTGGCCCTGCAGCTGGTTGTCCCAGGTGGGCGTGCTCGAGTCCTCGAAGTCGGCCATGAACATGTTGGCACCGGAGTTGAGGGCGTTGATCACCATCTTGCGGTCGGTGGGGCCGGTGATTTCCACGCGCCGGTCCTGCAGGTCCGCCGGTACCGGGGCCACTTGCCATTGCGCCTCTCGAACGTCGTGGGTTTCGGGCAGGAAGTCGGGCAGCTTGCCGGCGTCCAGTTCGGACTGCCTGGTACTACGGCGTTCCAGCAACTGCACGCGGCGCGCATTGAAACGCCGCTGCAGCGTGGCGAGGAACCCGACGGCCTCGGGCGTGAGGATGGTGGCGTGTTCGGCGCTGACGCGGGCGAGAATCTGGATGCCGTCGCCATAGGCAGGGGAGGTCATGGGCAAGTCTCCATGCTGGGGTGTGTATGCGGGGCGGACGCGAGGGCCGCGCGGCGCTCTTCCCGAACGGCAGGGGATGGGCGGGGAGAGCGCATGCCGTTGCGCATTATGGCATCGGCTTTCGTTCCTTGGCACGCGGCAAAAAAACCGCCCGGGCGCGTTGCGCGCGGGCGGCTTGTACCGAGGCCCGGCGTTGCTCAGGCGAACTGTGCTTCTTCGGTGGAGCCGGTGAGCGCCGTGGTGGAGGACTGGCCCGCCTGAATGACCTGGGTGACCTCATCGAAGTAACCCGTGCCCACCTCGCGCTGGTGCTTCACGGCGGTGAAGCCGCGCTCCGCGGCTGCGAACTCCTTCTGCTGCAAGTCCACGAAGGCCGTCATGTTCTGGCGTGCGTAGCCGTAGGCCAGGTCGAACATGCCGTAGTTGAGGCTGTGGAAGCCCGCCAGGGTTATGAACTGGAACTTGTAGCCCATGGCGCCCAACTCACGCTGGAAGCGCCCGATGGTGGCGTCGTCCAGATTTTTTTTCCAGTTGAAGGACGGCGAGCAGTTGTAGGCCAGCATCTTGCCGGGGAAGGCGGCGTGGATGGCCTCGGCGAATTTGCGCGCGAACACCAGGTCGGGCGTGCCGGTTTCACACCAGATGAGATCGGCATAGGGCGCATAGGCCAGGCCGCGGGCAATGGCCTGGGCGATACCGTTGTTCACACGGTAGAAGCCCTCGGCAGTGCGTTCACCCGTGAGGAAGGGCTTGTCGTTATCGTCGATGTCGGAGGTGATGAGGTTAGCCGCTTCCGCATCGGTGCGGGCGAACACCAGGGTGGGAACCCCCGTGATGTCGGCGGCCAGGCGTGCCGCCGCCAGCTTCTGCACCGCTTCCTGGGTAGGCACCAGCACCTTGCCGCCCATATGACCGCATTTCTTCGCCGAGGCAAGCTGGTCTTCGAAGTGCACCCCGGCGGCGCCAGCATCGATCATGGCCTTCATCAGTTCGAAGGCGTTGAGCACCCCGCCGAAACCGGCCTCCGCGTCTGCCACGATGGGAGCAAAGAAGTCCGTATCACCCTTGCCTTCGGCGTGCTGGATCTGGTCGGCGCGCAGGAAGGTGCCATTGATCCGGCGCACGATGGCGGGCACGCTGTTGACGGGGTAGAGCGACTGGTCGGGGTACATCTCGCCGGCGAGATTGGCATCGGCCGCCACTTGCCAGCCCGACAGATAGATTGCCTTGAGACCGGCCTTGACCTGCTGCAGGGCCTGGTTGCCGGTGAGTGCACCCAGCGCATTGATGAAGGGCTCCGCGTGAAGCGATTTCCACAGCTTGTCGGCGCCGCGCCGCGCCAGGGTGTGCTCAATGGGAATCGAGCCGCGCAGCCGGTAAACATCCTCGGGGCCGTAGGGCCGGCTTACCCCTTTCCAGCGTGGGTTGTCTGCCCAGTCCTTGCGAATCTGCGCAATCTGCTGTTCCTTGTCCTTGTGCATGGCGTTGGCCTCCATAGGGATCATGCAAAGCGCGTTATGGTCGGGCGGCGGGGAGAGTCCATGGCCGCCGGTGGTGCGCAGGCACAGCGCAGGGCCCGCGCACGCCGGTGCTGCCGCGACGGGCGGGCGCCGGACCGGTTCCACGAAGGCAGCCAGAGATCGGATCTGGCGGACCAGCGACGCGGACTGGTTGGGATCAGCGTCCAGAAGCCCTTGGCCGCTGATCGCGCTGCGCCGAGGGTCGTGTCCACCGAAGTATACGGACCGATTGTCGCGCCGCAACAATCGTATCCAGTAGTAAAAAACATTCAAATAAACAATAAACAAAGCATTTTGACAGCCATAAATTTCGCATTGTGGAAACCTTTTTTGCGCAATAGCGCATGCCGGCACCCCGTAGCCCTCTGATAAGATTCAGAGTGTCTTTTGCATTTCAATCCATTCAACTCAACAGGTGCTCGATGTACAAGCATATTCAGGTTCCTTCCTCCGGCGAGAAGATCAGCGTGCGTGCCGATGGCACGCTTGATGTGCCCGATCACCCCATCGTGCCCTTCATCGAGGGCGACGGCACGGGCGTGGACATCACGCCCGTGATGAAGGACGTGGTGGACGCGGCCGTCGCCATTGCCTACGGCGGACGCAAGCAAATTTCCTGGATGGAGATCTACGCCGGAGAAAAGTCCACCAAGGTGTACGGAGAGAACGTCTGGTTGCCCGAAGAAACGCTGCAAGCCTCGCGCGAGTACGTGGTGTCCATCAAGGGCCCCCTCACCACGCCCGTGGGAGGCGGTATCCGCTCCATCAACGTGGCGCTGCGCCAGGAACTGGACCTGTATGTGTGCCTGCGTCCCGTGCGCTACTTCGCGGGCGTGCCCAGTCCGCTGAAGAACCCCGAGAAGACCGACATGGTCATCTTCCGCGAGAACTCCGAGGACATCTATGCCGGCATCGAGTGGCAGGCCGAGACCGAGGCGTGCCGGAAGGTGATCGACTTCCTGGTGCGCGACATGGGCGTGAGGAAGATCCGCTTCCCGGGCACTTCCGGCATCGGCGTCAAGCCGGTGTCGCGCGAGGGCACCGAGCGGCTGGTGCGCAAGGCCATTCAGTACGCCATCGCCAACGGACGCAAGTCTGTCACCCTGGTTCACAAGGGCAACATCATGAAGTTCACGGAAGGCGCCTTCCGCGACTGGGGCTATGCCTTGGCGAAGAATGAATTCGGTGCCGAACTGCTGGACGGCGGCCCGTGGATGAAGCTGCCCGGGGGCGTGGTCATCAAGGATGTGATCGCCGACGCCTTCCTGCAACAGATCCTGCTGCGGCCCGACGAGTACGACGTGATCGCCACCCTCAACCTCAATGGCGACTACATCTCCGATGCGCTGGCTGCCCAGGTGGGTGGTATCGGCATTGCGCCCGGAGCCAACCTGAGTGACACCGTGGCCATGTTTGAAGCCACTCATGGCACGGCGCCCAAATACGCCGGCAAGGACTACGTGAATCCGGGTTCTCTGGTGCTGTCGGCGGAAATGATGCTTCGGCACATGGGGTGGATCGAGGCGGCGGATCTCATCATCCGCGCCACGGAGGCGGCCATCACGGCGCGCACGGTCACCTACGATTTCGCCCGGCTGATGACGGGTGCGAGTCAGGTGTCCTGCTCCGGGTTCGGAAGGGCCATGATCGCCCATATGCGGGCCGGGTGATGCGTTCTTCGGGAACGTTCATAGCGGGCGTTGCAGCGGTAGCTCCGATCGCCCCTTGCAAAAGCCGGTGCAACGCGCAAAATCCGGAATGACCCACGGGAACCACGGGTGAGCAGTCGAAACATGCCAACGGGGCCGCGCGACGGCGGGCTCCTCGAGTTGGAACGGCAGAAAGTCAAGCCGCCGCCCCTGTATAAGGTGCTGCTGCTCAATGACGACTACACACCCATGGATTTCGTGGTGGGCGTGCTGCAGAACTTCTTCGGAATGACCCGCGAGCAGGCTACCCAGGTGATGCTCAAGGTGCATCGAGAGGGAATGGGGGTGTGCGGCCTCTTCCCCAAGGACGTGGCCGCCACCAAGGTCGAGCAGGTCGTGTCGTACGCGCGGCAGCACCAGCATCCCCTACAGTGCGTGATGGAGGAGAACTGAATGATCGCCCAGGAGCTTGAGGTAAGCCTGCACATGGCCTTCATGGAGGCCAGGCAGAAGCGCCACGAGTTCGTTACCGTCGAGCATCTGCTGCTTGCCATGCTCGACAACCCGTCCGCCTCTGAGGTGCTGCGCGCCTGCGCCGCCAACATCGAAGAACTTCGAAAGCAACTGGTTGAATTTATTAACGAGCACACCCCGGTGGTGTCGGGCGACGAAGTGGACACCCAGCCCACGCTGGGCTTTCAGCGCGTCATCCAGCGTGCCATCTTGCACGTGCAGTCCTCTGGAAAGAAGGAAGTCACCGGCGCCAATGTGCTGGTGGCCATTTTCGGAGAGAAAGACTCCCACGCCGTTTACTTCCTGCACCAGAAGGGCGTCACTCGCCTGGACGTGGTGAATTTCATCTCCCACGGCATCAGCAAGGTTCCTCAGAGCAGCGCCCCGGCGGCCAAGGGCGAGGTCGAAGCCGAGGCCGAGGCCGAAGGGGCTACCGGCGGTGCGCTGGATGCCTACACCTTGAACCTCAATGCCCTCGCCATTTCCGGAAAGATCGACCCACTGATCGGGCGTGAACACGAACTCGAGCGTGTGGTGCAGATCCTCTGCCGCCGCCGCAAGAACAACCCGTTGCTGGTGGGCGAGGCGGGCGTGGGCAAGACCGCCATCGCCGAGGGACTCGCGCGCCGCGTTATCGAGGGGCAGGTGCCGGACATCCTTGCCCATGCGGTGGTGTACGCCCTGGACATGGGCGCGCTGCTGGCGGGAACGAAGTATCGCGGCGACTTCGAGCAGCGCCTCAAGGCGGTGCTCAAGCAGCTCACGGACAACCCCAATGCGATCCTGTTCATCGACGAGATCCACACCCTGATCGGCGCGGGCGCGGCCTCGGGCGGCACGCTGGATGCCTCCAACCTGCTCAAGCCGGCCCTGTCTTCGGGCCAGCTCAAGTGCATCGGAGCCACCACCTACAACGAATACCGCGGCATCTTCGAGAAAGACCATGCGCTCTCCAGGCGCTTCCAGAAGGTGGACGTGGTGGAGCCCTCGGTGGATCAGACAGTGCAGATCCTGCGCGGCCTGAAAACCCGCTTCGAGGCTCACCACGGCGTTCGCTACACCGAGTCTGCGCTCACCTCCGCCGCCGAACTGTCGGCGCGCTTCATCAACGACCGGCACCTGCCCGACAAGGCCATCGACGTGATCGACGAGGCTGGCGCGGCGCAGCGCATCCTGCCGAAGTCGCGGCAGCGCAAGGTCATCAACAAGCATGACATCGAGGAGATCATCGCCAAGATCGCCCGTATTCCTGCGCAAAACGTATCCTCCTCCGATCGCAACGCCCTCAAGACCCTGGATCGGGACCTCAGGGCGGTGGTGTTCGGGCAGGACAAGGCCATCGAGGCGCTTTCTTCGGCTATCAAGATGTCCCGCAGCGGCCTGGGCAATCCGCAGAAGCCCATCGGTTCGTTTCTTTTCTCCGGACCCACGGGCGTGGGCAAGACCGAGGTGGCGCGCCAACTGGCCTACATCCTCGGTGTTGAGTTGATTCGTTTCGACATGTCCGAGTACATGGAGCGGCATGCCGTGTCGCGCCTGATCGGAGCGCCGCCGGGTTACGTGGGGTTCGACCAGGGCGGCCTGCTCACGGAAGCCATTTCCAAGCACCCTTATGCCGTGCTGTTGCTCGACGAAATCGAGAAGGCCCATCCCGATATCTTCAACATCCTGTTGCAGGTGATGGACCACGGCACGCTGACGGACAACAACGGCCGCAAGGCGGACTTCCGCAATGTGGTGATCGTCATGACCACCAACGCCGGGGCCGAGGCGCTGTCTCGCACCTCCATGGGCTTCACCGCTGCCAAGCAGGTGGGCGATGAAATCGCAGAGATCAAGCGCCTGTTCACGCCCGAGTTTCGCAACCGCCTGGATGCCACCATCTCCTTCGCGCCGCTCGACCACGACATCATCCTGCGCGTGGTGGACAAGTTCCTCATGCAGCTCGAGGAGCAACTGCACGAGAAGAAGGTGGACGTGCGGTTTTCCCAGCCCCTCAAGGACTGGCTCGCCAAGAACGGCTTCGATCCGCTTATGGGTGCCCGCCCCATGGCGCGCCTCATTCAGGACACCATTCGCCGCGCCCTGGCCGACGAGTTGCTCTTCGGAAGGCTCTCCAGCGGCGGGAAGGTGACCGTGGACATGGGCGAGGATCAAACGGTGAAGCTGTCTTTCGAGGAGGCGGCACCGCCCAACCCGCCCGCGGCGCGCAAGGAGGAAGAGCCGAGCGTCGCCTGACACCCGCAAACGCGGTGAGGCAAAGAAGATCCACCTGGTATCCAGGTGGATTTTTTTTGGCGACACCGTTGTGATTCGCTACACTGGGTCTCATGGCAAAGGAGCTAACGATGATTCGGGCATTTGTGTATTCTGCTGGTTTGGCTTGCGCGTTGCTGGCCTCGGCGCTGCAGGCGACCGACGAGCATCCCGGCCGTTACCTGGCCGCCAACTGCACAGGCTGTCATGGCACACAAGGTCGCAGCGAAGGCGGCATGCCCTCCCTTGCCGGGCTGGATCGTTCCTACCTGCTTAACGCCATGAACGAGTTTCGCGATGGCTCGCGGGCGGCCACGATCATGCATCAGCATGCGAAGGGGTACACGCCAGCCCAAACCGAATTGATTGCGGAGTATTTCGCCTCACAGCGTGCGCGCTGAGGCGGTCCGCCAGGGGAGACCAGCCATGTCCATGGATAGAAGAGCCTTTCTCGGCGCCGCCGGCGCCCTGTCCGTCGGCGCTTTGACGCGCACGGTGCCCGCCCACGCAGCAGCAGGACGGGTGGTGGTCGTGGGTGGTGGCTTTGCCGGGGCCACGGTTGCCAAGTACCTGCGCCTATGGAGCCCCGATATTCACGTCACCCTCGTGGAGCGCAACGGAGAGTTGATTTCCTGCCCGCTGTCCAATCGCGTGCTGGCTGGCACCGCGGATCTGGCTGACCTCACCCGTGGCTATGATGGCCTCGAACGTCATGGCGTTGATGTGGTGCGCGGCGAGGTGACGGGCATCGACCCGGCGGGACGGCGTGTCACGCTTGCTGGCGAGCGTCGGATCGACTACGACCGTCTGGTGGTGGCGCCTGGTGTGGATCTCGACTACAGCGCCCTTGCCGGGTTGCGCGAGGAGGCAGCCCGCAGGTCGGTGCTGCACGCCTGGAAGGCTGGCCCTCAGACCGTGGCGCTTCGGCGGCACCTCGAGGCCATGCCCGACGGCGGGGTGTTCGTCCTTACGGTCCCCAAGGCACCGTACCGCTGCCCGCCTGGCCCCTACGAGCGTGCTTGCCAGGTGGCCTGGTACTTCTCACGGCACAAGCCGCGATCCAAGGTGCTGATTCTCGATGCCAATGACAAGGTGGTCTCCAAGGAGCCACTGTTTAAGGCGGCGTGGAAGGATCTTTACCCTGGCATGGTGGAGCACGTGCCCAACAGCGAACTCGTGGACGTGGACCCAGCCACGCTCACCGCGAAGCTGCAGTTCGACGAGATCAAGGCCGACGCGCTCAACGTGATACCGCCCATGAAGGCAGGGCTCGTGGCTGAGCGCGCAGGCCTCATCACCACCAACGGCCGCTGGTGCGCGGTGGACTTTCTCACCTACGAGTCCACCGCGGTGCCTGGCGTACACGTGCTGGGCGACGCGATCCTCGCGGCGCCGCTCATGCCCAAGTCGGCCCACATGGCCAACCAGCAGGCCAAGGTGTGCGCCGCTGCCATTGCGGAATTGCTGCATGGCGGACGTGTGAATGCCGAGCCGGTCATCAACAATACCTGCTACAGCTTTGTCACCGGCGCGGACGTGATCCATATCGCCTCGGTACACCGATACGATGCGGAGAAAAAGACCATGCTGGTGGTACCCGGAAGCGGCGGCCTGTCGGTGGCACCCAACGAACTGGAGGGACGCTACGCAGAGGCGTGGAGCCGCAACATCCTCGCGGATGCGCTGTCATGAAGCCGAGGCGCCGCTCAGTGGGTTTAGTGCACCCTCTGCTGGCGATTCTGGCAGCGCTGTGTGTGCCTGCCCAGGCGGCAGCGCAGCAGAGCGCTACTGAAGCAGTCCTGTGGCATGGTCCCTGGTATCTGGGCATGACCAGCGGCGTTGCCGATCTCAGTATCACCGGCAATGTGGGCACGCTTACCCTTACCAACAACGAAAACTTTGGCGCCGAAGCCGTAGCCGTTTCGGATTTGGAGCGTGACAACGCGCAGCTGCGTTTCCGTGCCCTGGGCGCAGACGGGAAAACCCTCAGCTGCCAGATTCCCGTATCCGCAGATGGTGCAAAAGCACGGGGTTTTTGCCGTTATGCCGGCTTCAATCTACGGTTCGAATTGAACCGGGTGTCGTCGCTGCTCGACAAGCGTTGACCTCGATCCGCCTAAAGGCGGGGAACAAGCGGTGGCCGCGCTTGACTGCGGCAGTTGACGTTCAACCGCCGCGCAACGCAACGGCCGCTTTCAGCCGTCGGACTCCTTCAGGCCCTTGATGTATTCCACGAAAGCCTCGATCTGCTCGGGATTGAGGGTCTTCTCGTAACCAGGCATGGCACCGGACTTGCCCTTGGCAATGCGCTGATAAACCTGGGAAGCAGTCATGCTCGTTCCGGCAAGTTTAGGGCCTTTGCCAGCGTGCATGCCGTAACCGTCGTGGCACCAACTGCAATTCATGGCGAACAGCTTGCGAACGTCTATCTTCGGCTTCGCGGCGTCCGCGGCGGCGGGCGCGGAGTCGTCCGCAGCCCGTACGGGACCAGCGCAGAGCATGGCACCGGCCAGAGCCGCAACACACCAGCGCAACATCGGAGCGGCAGTGTTCATCTGTATTCCTCCTCAAACCCGCACATCGTAAAAAGGGGCGGGAGATCGCTCCCCCGCCCCCTCAGCAATTCAAGCTGCCTTGAAGCACGGCACCAGGACTCCAGCGCCGTGCATCGGGCGCAACCTCAGGGCAGTGCGAACACTAGCAACTGGCCGTTGTCGGTGGGCATGCTGCAGAAGGGCTCGCCGAACAACGGGCAGTAGTTGCCGGACACATGGCTGCCCCACCCCGTCACGACCGCGACATACTGCTTGCCCTTGGCCGTGTAGGTGATGACGCCGCCGTGATGGCCGATGCCGTTGTTGTGCTCCCACAGCTTGGCACCGGTGCGCGCATCGAGGGCCTCGAAGCGACCGTCGGCGCCCGGCACGAACACCAGATTGCCCTTGGTGGAGAGCAGGCTGGCGAGCGGCGGGTACTTGTACTCCTTTTCCCACTTGACCTTGCCGGTGAGCGGATCGCGCGCCGACACGTGGCCGAAGGACTTGCGGCCTTCGGGGTGGGTGGAAGTCCAGCTTGCGCCGAAGTAGGTCTGGCCGGAGAACGCGGGGGGCGGATCAGCCTTGACCACTTCGATGTCGAAGCACCACTCCTGGCCAACCTTGTACAGCAGGCCGGTATTCGGGTTGTAGGCACCCGTGTTCCAGGAGATCGCGCCGTCGATGGCGGGGCACACGTTGGTGTGCTTGCCTTCGGGCAGCTCGCGACGGCCGATCAGCTGGCCGGTCTTGGCATCGACGCCCTTGATGTAGTTGAAGGTCTTGCCAATCATGTAGGCATTTTCGACCTTCAGGGGCGCATGGGAGGGATCGGCGTCGTACACGAAGATGATGCCACCCTTGTTGGGGTGCATCACGTAGCGCTTGCCGCCCCGTTCCATGATCATGAACTCGCCCACGGCCGAGTCGAAGTCCCACGCATCGTGAGGCATTTCCTGGAACCAGGACTTCAGCTCGCCATTGTCGGCATTGAGCACCACCACGGAAGAGCTGTAGAGGTTATCACCCGGACGGGCGCCGTCGGTCTTCCAATTCTCGCCGCCCCAGTCGTAGTCAGGCGCCGGGTTGGCCGTGCCCCACCAGATGGAGTTGGTCTTCGCGTCGTACGTGCCGGTCATCCAGCCGCCGCCGCCGCCGGTCTTCCAGGAGTCGTTACCCCAGGAGGCCTTGGAGCGCTCGTCGCCGCCGATGGTGTCGAACTGCCAGCGCACTTCGCCGGTCTTCGCATCCACCGCGAAAATCGGGCCGCAGCAGCCGGAGAGCTCGCCGCCGTTGGAGCCGATGACGATCATGTCCTTGACTGCGAGCGGGGCGCCGGTGAAGCCCTTGTTGCCGCCCTCGACCGTGAGGATCATCTTGTCCCAGACTACCTTGCCGGTGTTCATGTCCAGGGCGATCATGCGGCCGTCCGTGGTGCCCATGTACACCTTGCCGTGGGCGATGGCGATCCCGCGGTTGTAGGGGTTGTAGAAGGTGCCTTCGGAGCGCTCCTGATCGAGCTTGGCCTGATAGCGCCACTTCATTTCACCGGTGGCGCCATCCAGGGCCCACACCTGGCCGGAGGCCGAGGTGTAGTACAGGGTGCCGTCAACGGCGAGGGGGAAGGACTGCACGCCGCGCTTGCTGGCGCTGGGAGTGTGCAGCCAAGCCAGACGCAGGTTCTTGACGTTGGTAGCGTTGACCTGGCTCAGGTCGCTGTAGTGATACGAGTTGAATGCCCCGTGATACATCAGCCAGTTGTTGGGATCCTTGTCCGCGTTTTGCAGACGATCCCAGTCGACCGCGCCGGCCGACAGCGACACGCCCAGAAGGGCGACCGCCGACAGGGCCTTGGCGGCGCCAGTCATTTGGGTGCTCCATCGTTTCATGACTCTCTCCCGATGTTGTTGGGTAGTAATGGGCAAGGTGCCCGTTCGGCCCCCGCGCACGACGCCAATCCAGAGGGGAAAGGTCCAGCGGTCGCGCGTTGTTCGAGAAGCCTCCGGAATGTATCCCCAGTCCCAGGCCTTTGCAACGGGATGTTCCGGCCAAGCCCCTGAACAGCCGGGATTTGTCCAGCCAAACTAGGATTGCCGCTTCCCCATGTCAGCGATCTTCATAACGCCGCGTATCAGCATCTACGAATCCGAACTGGAGTTGCGGTTCGTGCGTGCCTCGGGGCCCGGTGGTCAGAACGTGAACAAGGTGTCCTCGGCGGTGGAATTGCGCTTCGACGCGGCCCGGTGCCCGTCGCTGCCACCGGAGGTGCTGGCCCGGCTGCTGCGACTGGCGGGCAGCCGGGCCAGCACCTCCGGCGTCATCCTGATCGACGCGCGGGTGCACCGCCAGCAGTGGCGCAATCGGCAGGATGCCATCGCTCGCCTGGTGGAGCTGATCCGGCGCGCCGCAGTGCCGCGCACCCCGCGCATCGCCACCCGGCCCGGTGCTGCGGCGCAGCAGCGAAGGGTGTCGGACAAGCGTCTCCAGGGCGAGCGAAAGAAGGCGCGCCGGCGGCCCGAGACGAACGATTGACCGTCGTTCCTGGTACTACAGCCAACGCCGGGCGCGGAAAAACGCCACCATCCCGGCCGCCATGGCCGTCATGGCCGCCAGCGTGGCGCCGAATCCCCAGTCCCACTCCAACGGCGGCATATGGCGGAAGTTCATGCCGAAGATGCCGGTGACGAAGGTAAGCGGCATGAATACCGCCGAGAACACCGCCAGCACCTTCATCACCGTGTTGGTGCGGTTGCCGATCACCGACAGGTAGGCATCCAGTAGGTCCGTGGCCAGGTCCTGGCAGGTGTCGATGCCCTCCACGGCCTGCACCACGTGGTCCTGCAGGTCGCGCAGAAATACCTGGGTGCTCTTGGCGATCAGCCGCGTGTCCAGATGGCGCAGACTGGCCACCACCTCGCGCAATGGCCACACGGCCCTGCGCACGAATAGCACCTCGCGCTTGAGGGCCTGAATGCGCGCCAGGGTGTCGCGCGCCGGGCGGCCGGTGACTTCGTCTTCCAGGCGCTCGATGCGATCGCCAAGGCGTTCGATCACCGTGAAATACTGGTCCACCACCACGTCGAGCAGCGAGTAGGCAAGGTAGTCGGCGCCCATCTTGCGCGCGCGGCCCACCGACTCGCGGATGCGTGCCCGGATCGGGTCGAAGAAGTCGCCAGCTCGTTCCTGGAAGGTTATGACGTAGTTCTCACCAACCACCAGCGAGAGTTGTTCGATGTCGATGCTGCCCTCGGCACCCTGTGCGCCGGGCTTCCATTCGAGCATCTTCAGCACCACGTAGAGGTGGTCGCCGTGGTCGTCCACTTTCGGGCGCTGGTCGGTGTTTAGCAAGTCTTCCTGCATGAGCGCGTGGAAGCCCAGCACCTTGCCGAAGGCCGCGATCAGCCCAGGCTCCTGCACCTCGTCCACGTTGAGCCAGGTCACCGTGCTTTGTTCGGTGAAGGGGCGGATCTCGTCGGCGCTGCCGAGCACGTGCTCGGTGATGCGCGTCTCGTCGTAATCCATGAGCGAGATGCGGGTGGCCGCGGTATGGGGTTCTCCCACATAGATGAGCGTGCCCGGCGCCTTGCCCGCCTTGGCACTGCGTTCCTTGAGAATCTTGCGGCGCATGGATGTCCGGAATAGAAGTCAGCGACGATCCGGGAAGATGCCCGAGAGCAGCGCGATCAGCAAATCCCGCTTTCCCTCCCCAAGCCCGGCGGCGAGCCTAGCCTCGTGGCGCCGTACCGCCCGCTTGGCACGGGCCAGCAGGGCGACCCCCGCGGCGGTCAGGTGCAAGCCGTAGGCGCGCCGGTCGCCCGGCGCGTCGCGGCGGGTCACCAGTCCGCGCGCCTCGAGTTTGTTTAGGGCAGGCACCAGCGACGAGCGGTCCAGGCGTGCCGCCCCGGCCAGGCGCGACTGCTTCAGGCCCGGGTTGGCCTCCACGATCACCAGCAGCCCGAACAGCCCGGGAGACAGTTCCAGGGCGCCTAGCGCCCGGTCGAAATCGGTGAAGATCGCCATCTGAGCCAGGCGCACCTGATAGCCCACCAGGCCGGGGAGCATGCCAAGGCTCACGGGCTCGCCTGCGGCGCGGCGTTTGTTTCGGGGGTCGGGCATATCGTTTGACATCCAACAATCGTGTCTCGATACTACGGTGCCTTTTAAGTGCACGCCAAGCACCGCGCGTCGGGCACGGAACTTCTTGTCCCGCGCTGGCTCAATGCCACCGCTCCACCGATCCCACCCAGCGCCCGTGAGCCACACCATCCGAATCGACGGCAGCCTTGACCAAGCCTCCGCAGAGGACGGTGACACCATCCTCGATGCGCTGCTCATGGCCGGCGTGGGCTTCGGTTACAGCTGCCAAGCCGGCAATTGCGGCAGTTGCAAGTGCGAGCTGTTGAGCGGCGATGTGACAGAGCTCGAATACTCCGAGCACGCGCTGGCGCCTTCCGAGCGCGCCCGCGGGCTGGTGCTGGCTTGCCGCAGCCAGGTGTGGAGCGACGTGGCGGTGCGCAAGCTGCCCGAAGAGGAGTTCCTCGTTCATCCCTCGCGCATTTTGTCCTGTGGCGTGGAATCCCTGGACCGCCTCACCCCGGATACCTGGCGGTTACGGCTTGGCATCGTGGCCGGTGGGCCCTTCGACTTCAGCCCAGGGCAATACGCGGTGCTGGAGTTTCCCTTCGCCCCGGGACGCGAGCGCCACTACTCCATTGCCAGCCGCCCGGAGGAACCATGGCTTGAGTTTCACGTGCGCGAATCCGCCTCCGGCGTTAGCGCCTCCATCGGCGAGCGATTGGCGCCAGGCGATGTGGTGCGCGTGAGGGGCCCCCACGGACACGCCTATCTGCGTTGCGCCCAGGACGTGCCCGTGATTACCATCGCCGGCGGCAGCGGCATCGCGCCGCTGCGCGCCATTTTGTCGGCCCGCCATCGGTCAGGGGCCCGCGCGCCCCTGCATGTGTACGTGGGCGCCCGCGCCGAGCACGACCTCTATGCCGAAGCCGAACTGCGTGGCTTCCTAGACGGCTGCGCTGAATCGCGCCTGCATGTGGTGCTGTCCGAACCCGAGAGCGCTACGGAGCGCCGCACGGGGATGGTCACCGACGCCGTGGCCGCGGATTTCGCGTCGCTGTCGGGCTTCGTGGCCTACGTGGCGGGGCCGGTCGCCATGGTGGAGGCCGCCGTGGCGCTGTTGCGCCTCAAGGGCGTGTCGCCGCGCCACATCCACTGCGACGCCTTCACCGGCCCGGCGCCGGTGCGTCAGGCGGCCTGAAATGGCCGCGGCCGGCTTGCTTCAGGGCCGCGTGGCGCTGGTCACCGGCGCTGCCCGTGGCATCGGGCTGGCGGTGGCCGGCGAGCTGCACCGGCTGGGCGCGCGGGTCATGATCGCCGATGCTGGCGTTTCCATCGACGGCACCCTCGAGGACGCTGCTGCCGCCCAAGCCGCCGCCGACAGCCTGGGCGAGGGTGCCGCCGCCTTCAGCGGCGATCTGGCCGAGCCCGGCGCACCCGAGGCGGCCGTGGCAGCTGCGGTGGAGCGCTTCGGAGCCCTCGATCTGGTGGTGAGCAACGCCGCCGTTTTGCGCGATGGCTTCTTGTTCAGGACCCCGCGTGCCGATTGGGAGCGGGTGCTGGCGGTGAACCTGCACGTGCCGTTTGCGCTGCTGGCCGCGGCCTCTTCGGTGTTGCGCGAGCAGGCCCGGGCCGGCCGTGCGCCGGGGCGTATCGTCACCATGATTTCCACCGCTGGTTTGGTGGGAAACCTGGGCCAGGCGGCCTATGCTGCAGCCAAGGCCGGGCTGGTGGGGCTTACCCGCGTGGCCGCCATGGATCTGGCGCGCGCCGGCATCACCTGCAACGCCATCGCGCCCTTTGCCGCCACCCGAGTTACCGATTCCATCCGCCCGGCCAACGATGCCCAGTCCCAGTACAAGGCCCGTGCGCTGACCGTGCCGGCCGGCTACGTGGCCCGGCTCACCGCCTTCCTGTGCAGCGCCGACAACAGCTTCAACGGCCAGGTGTTCGGCGTGCGCGGACGCGAGGTGATGTTGTTTTCGCAGCCACGCCCCGTGGAAACGGTGGTGGCCGGCACCCTCGACTCCCAGGATGCGCACGCCCTGGGCCAGCGGCTGGTGGCGCGCTTCGGCCATGCTCTCACCGATTTGGCCACCGACCTGGAACTGTTCAACACCGAGCCCATTGTCTGAAGGAAGCCTGCCCATGTCCGTCACCGCCCATCCAGAAGTCAAATCGGTTGCCGAATTGCGCCAACAGCCCGAGGACTACCGCGTGGCGGTGGAAAAGCTGGTGGTGAGCCACGCGGTCAACGAGCTCTATGGCGCACGGGTCTTCGACGAACCGGCCATCGCGCTGGCCCCCACGCCCTACGCCAAGTGGCTCACCTGCCGCGTGGCCATGGAGGAGTATCACCACCACGTGCGCTTTCGCGCCCTGGCCGACGAAATGGGCCTCGCGCCCGAGCGCACCGACCCGTTGGTGAAAAAGCCGCTCACCATTTTTCAGTTCGAGCTCAAGACCTGGCCGGAATTTTGCGTCATCAAGGCCATTGCCGATTACGCCGAAATTCTGCAAGTGGAAGATCTGCTGCACTGCTCCTTCCACCCGCTGCGCAACCTCGCGCGTCTCACCATGCCCGAGGAGAAATTCCACGCCAAGTTCGGCAAGGAACAATGCCTCGAACTTATCCAGGCGGGCCGTGCCGACGAGGTGCAGGACGCCATCCACCGCTATTTTCCCATCACGCCGGCCTTCTTCGGTGCCAGCAACTCGCGCAACAACGAAATCTTCCGCCGCTATGGCATCAAGCAGCGCAGTAACGATGACATGCGCGCCGACTTTCTCGGCCGCGTCACCGAGCTGGTGGAGAAGGATTTTGGCTTGCACCTGCCGGTGTTGCACTGAGCGGCTTCAAGAGCGAGCCCTCGGCGTCGATCATGAACCAGCCCGTGGATGCAAAGGCGGCGCGCCACGATTACTACCGGCGCATCGCCGGCCACGGGCTCACGCCCCTGTGGGAGCTCATGGCGGCGCTGGTGCCCGAGCAGCCGCGCTCGCCGTTCCGGCCGCACCTGTGGCGCTACCAGGACATCCGCCCCGCGCTGCTCGAGTCCGGCCGGCTGATCACCGCCCGTGAGGCGGTGAGACGGGTGCTGATCCTTGAAAACCCCGGCATGCCCGGAAGTTCCGCCATCACCCAGTCTCTCTACGCCGGCCTGCAGGTGATCCTGCCCGGCGAGGTGGCGCCCAGTCATCGCCACACCCAGAGCGCGCTGCGCTTGATCGTGGAGGGCGAGGGCGCTTACACCGCGGTGGAGGGCGAGCGCGTCACCATGCACCCCGGCGATTTCATCATCACGCCCTCCTGGGCCTGGCACGACCACGGCAGTGAGGCCGAGGCTGCCGTGGTGTGGCTCGACGGCCTGGACATTCCGCTGGTGCGGTTCCTCGACTGTGGTTTCGCCGAGAACCTTGGGGCAGAAGTGCAGCCCCTCACCCGGCCCGAGGGCGATGCCCTGGCGCGCTTCGGTGCCAATCTGTTGCCGCTCGACTGGACCCCCGCGGGCGCCACTTCCCCGGTGTTCGCCTACCCCTATGCCCGCAGTCGCGAGGCGCTGCACCGTCTGGCACGGGCCGGCGACCCCGACGCCGTCCACGGCATCCGCATGCAGTTCATCAACCCCGCCACGGGCGGGCCCGCCATGCCCACCATCGGCACCACCATTCAATGGCTGCCGGCGGGGTTCTCCGGCGCCGGTTACCGCTGCACCGACGGCACCGTGTTTCACGTGATCGAGGGCAGCGGCGAATGCTGCCTCGAGGGGGCAGTGCTGCCCTTCGGCCCGCGGGACACCTTTGTGGTGCCTTCGTGGACCGAGCACCGTCTGGCGGCCCACGGCGAGTGCGTGTTGTTTGCTTTCTCCGACCGTCCGGTGCAGCGCGCCCTCGGCCTGTGGCGTGAGTGGCGCGCCTCATGAGCGCCCCGCCGGGCGGCATCGTGGCACCCGCGCTGTTGGGTTTGTCGCCAGCGGCATGGTTCTCCGCCGTAGGGCTGCCCCTGGACGCCTGCGAGGTGGACGAGGCGCGCGAGTATCTTTCCGCCCTCGGGCTGCCGCAGGCGCCACGGGTGGAACCGGTGGCCTCCTGGGAGCACGCCGAACGCATCATCCGCAACCCCTCCTGGGATGGCACGTGGTGGGAGCGCGAAGAGCACGAGCGCCGGACGCTCATGGCGCGCTGCTTCGCGCTGCACGGCGAGGGCGTCGCCCTGGAGCAACTGAGCCTTTCGGCGGGTGTGGAGCACGAGGTCATCCACGGGGCGGCGGCCTTGGCGGCATCGCGGGCCGGCATGAGCGACCCGGCGCTGATCCGCGCGGCCGCCGGCGCCGCCAGCATGGCAGCCCATGGCCTGGTGCTCGCGCGCCTTGCCAAGGCGCGGGTGGATCACCTGTTCGTGCGAAAATATCGACTCTTCGAAGGCGGCCGCTGGCCCTTGGGCCTGGTGGGCGGCGTCTTCCACCTTTTCTGACCCCGGGGTTCCCATGAGCTTTGCTTTTCCCCCCCCCCCACCCGTAGCGGTACCAGTGGCGGGCAGCGACCATTTGTTCGCCGTGCATCGTGTCTATTGCGTGGGCCGCAACTACGCCGCCCACGCCCGCGAAATGGGCAAGGATCCTAACAAGGAGCCGCCGTTTTTCTTTCTCAAGCCCGCCGATGGGGTGGTGCCGGCGGCAACGGCCATTCACTATCCGCCGGGCACCAGCAACTACCACCATGAAGTGGAACTGGTGGTGGCATTGCGCGAGGGCGGGCGTCGCATTCCGGTGGCGCAGGCGCTGGGCAAGGTGTTCGGCTACGCCGTGGGCCTGGACATGACGCGGCGCGATCTACAACTGGCTGCCCGCGACCTGGGCCGCCCCTGGGATTTCGGCAAGGGCTTCGACGAGTCCGCGCCCATGGCGCCGCTCACGCCTGCCTCCCGCTGGTCAGGCCCCGACCGCGGCGCCATCACGCTGCACGTCAACGGCGAGCTGCGCCAGAGCGCCGATCTCGCCGACCTCATCTGGCCGGTGGCCGACACCATCAGCTTCCTGTCTGATTACTACACGCTCATGCCCGGCGATCTCATCTTCACGGGCACTCCCGCCGGTGTGGGCGCGGTGGTGCCCGGAGACCGCTTGCTGGGCCGCGTCGAGGGGCTCGAGCCCCTAGTCGTGGAGATCCTCCCCGCACTTTGATGAACGCCATGGAAGAACAGCATGACGAAGGCGGCCGCAAGGTCTGGATCGAAGCGGCCATCAACGGGCCCTGGGGACGCCAGGCGCAACCCAACATTCCCGTGGCGGTGGAAGACATCATCGCCGAAGGCGTGGCGTGCGTGGAAGCGGGCGCTGCCATCGTTCACCTGCACGCCTACGACACCGCCACCGGCCGGCAACGCGACGATGCCGACCTGTACGCCGCCATCATTCACGGCATTCGCTCCCGCGTGGACGCCATCGTCTATCCCACGGTGCCCTTCCTGCCCGAGGCGGAGGGTGCCTCGCCGCTTGCTCCCGCCGAACGGTTCGCGCATCTGGATGCACTTGGTCGCGCCGGGCTGCTGGAGTGGGCTGCCATCGACCCCGGCTCCTGCAACATCACTCGTTGGGACCAGATTCAAACCGACACCCACGGCTTCGTGTACCAGAACTCCGAGGCTCACATCCGCCACGCGCTGCGGCTGGCGCAGCGGCACGGGTTCCACCCGTCCTATGCCATCTACGAGCCAGGTTTCCTGCGCCTGGGGGCCGCCCTCGCCTGGCGAGAAAGCGCGCCCCTGCCGGTGTACCGGTTCATGTTCACCTCCGACTACAGCTTCGGTTTCCCGCCCGAGGATTTCGCCATGACGGCCTACCTCCACCTGATCGACCGGCTGGCGCCGGGAGCGCCCTGGATGGTGGCCGGGCTGGGCGTAGACATCCTGCCGCTCATCCCCCGCGCGGTGATGGAGGGGGGGCACGTGCGCGTGGGCCTCGAAGACATGCCCCTGGGCAGCGGTTCGCGCAATGTGGAGTTGGTACAGGCGGCGGTGCAGCGCGTGCGCAACATGGGTGCGCAGCCGGCCACGGCGGCCGACGTGCGCGCCACCCTCTCGCCCGAGTGAGCAGGTTGGCAGAAGGGCGCCGCGTATACTGCGCGCCCGTTCTTCCGTCACCTCCAGTGCCATGACACAGGCGGCCATGCTCGGCATCACCATGGGCGACCCATCCGGGGTCGGACCCGAGATCATCGTCAAGGCCCTGGCTGCCATGTCGGAGGAAGAGCGTTCGCGCTCGGCCGTGATCGGTAGTGTCGCAAAGCTGGAGCGCGCCGATCGCCTGCTGGGCACGGGCCTGCGCTTTGCCCACGCGCCGGACAGTGCGGCGGCCGGTTCGGTACCGGTGTTCCACGTGCCCACCGAAGGGGAGCACGAGATTGCCGATGGCACGCTGAGCGCGGCCGGCGGCGAGGCGGCTTACCGCTACGTGGAAAAGGCGGTGCACCTCGCCCAGGCCGGCAGCATTGCCGTCATTGTCACGGCCCCGCTCAACAAGGCAGCGCTGCATGCCGCGGGCCATCACTACGATGGCCACACCGAACTGCTGGCCACGCTCACGGGCACCAAGTCTTCGTGGATGCTGCTGGCCAGCGACAAGCTGGCCGCCATTCACGTCTCCACCCACGTGAGCCTCAAGGGCGCCACCGAGCGCGCCACCACCCAACGCGTGCTCGACACCATTCGCACCGGCTGGCACCACTACCGGTTTCTCGGGGTGGACTCGCCGCGCATCGCGGTGGCCGGCCTCAACCCCCATTGTGGCGAAGGCGGCATCTTCGGCACCGAGGAGATTGAGCGCATCAACGCCGCCGTGGCGGCGGCGCGCACTGAGGGCATGGATGCCCAGGGCCCGATTTCCGGCGATACGGTGTTCTACCGCGCACTGCGCGGCGAGTTCGACCTGGTGGTGGCGCAATACCACGACCAGGGGCACATTCCCACCAAGCTGATCGCCTTCGACACCACCGTCAACGTCACCCTGGGCTTGCCCATCCGCCGCACCTCCGTGGATCACGGCACGGCCTTCGACATTGCCTGGACCGGCAAGGCCGATCACAACAACATGAACGCGGCCATCGCCTACGCGCGCATGATGGCCGATCGCGTCTCCGTCTGACCGCGCCGGCGCGGCGCAAGCCCCCGTGGACGCCCCAGCGCGCATCCTGGTCCTCGCCGATGATCTCACCGGCGCCATGGATGCCGCAGGGCCCTTCGCCTCACGCGGGCTGACCACCCGCGTGGTGGTGCAGCCCGCCGGCCTGGATCCGTCCGTGCTGGCTGGCGTGCGGGTGGTGTCGGTGAACACCGCCTCGCGCCATCTCCCCGCGGCGCGAGCCGCCGAGCAGGTGCTTGCCGCCTGTGCCGCTCTGCAGGCGTCGCGTTTCGAGCTCGTCATCAAGAAGGTGGATTCCACCTTGCGCGGCAACGTGGTGGCCGAAACCCTTGCTGCTCTGCAGGGCTGTGCCCGGCCGCGGGCGCTGGTGGCCACCGCGTTTCCCGCCCAGGGGCGCACGGTGCACGCTGGCGTGGTGCACGTGCACGGACGGCCGCTCGCTCAAACCGCCTTCGCCCGCGATGCGCTTTCTCCGGCCCTCGCTGCGCCGCTGCCCGAGGCCTTCGCGGGTCAGCCGGTGGAGGTGCTCGATGGCCATGCCGACACCGAGCTCGACGCGGCCGCTGCTCAAGGCCTGGCGCAGGCCGCCCGCTGTCTGCTGGTGGGCTCCGCGGGCCTCACCGGAGCGCTGGCCCGCGCCCTGGGCGAGCCTGGCGGTGCCGTGTCCGAGCCCCACTGCCGCGGACGGGTGCTGTATGTGGTGGGCTCCCGGGCCGAGGCGGCGCGCGAGCAGTGTCAGACCCTCGTGCGGGCAGGCGCGGTGGTGCTGGACGCGCCCGCTGGCCACTGGCACGGTACGCCGCCGCCCGGGGGCGATCTGGTGTTGCTGGCTACCACTGCCGATCCGGCGCGGCCCGACGATGCCCAGGCCGTGGCGGGACGGCTGGCCCGGGCTGCCCTTGCGCTGGCCGGTTCGCCCGACGTGGGCGCGGTGGTGGCCACGGGAGGCGATACGGCCCTGGCACTGCTTTCCGCGGCCGGTGTGGCCAGCGTGGAAGTGGGCGGCGAACTCATGCCCGGCATCGCCTTCGCGCGATTGCCGCTGGCGGGCGGCGCGCGCTGGCTGGTGACCAAGGCGGGTGGATTCGGCGATGGCGATGCCCTCGCTGCCATCGGCCGGCGATTGCGCGGTGCTGATGCTGGTGCGGTTGCGGGCGCTGCCAACCCCGGCGGGCGCCTGGAGCGCATCCTCAATCCCGCTTCCATCGCCGTGGTGGGGGCCGGCGAGCGTCCCGGCAGTTCGGGTGGCGCGGTGCTGCGCAACCTGCGACTGAGCGGTTTCCGCGGCCGGGTGGTGCCGGTGAATCCCAAGGGCGGCGTGATCCAGGGGCTGCCCGCGGCTACCTCGCTCCAGGAGGTCCAGCCGCCCGCCGACCTGGTGGCGGTGCTGGTACGGCCCGAGGCCATCTTGGACGTGGCGCAGGAGGCGGCCCACAGCGGTCATCGCAACCTGCTCATCTTGCCGGGCGGCTTTGCCGAAGCCGGGGCGCAGGGCCGCGCGCGCGACGGGCAGCTGCGCCGCCTGGCGCTGGACCACGACCTGCTCGTGGCGGGCCCCAACTGCGCGGGCGTGGTGAATCTGCTCGACTCCTCCCGGCCCTTTGCCGCCACCTTCTTCCGCGACCTTCCCCGCGGCGGTCCGGTGGCGCTGGTGTCCCAGTCCGGCGCCATCGCCGAGGAGATGATCGCCGCCAGTCACGCCCTGGACATTCCGCTTGGGGCGGTGGTGTCGGTGGGTAACGGCATGCACCTGGCCATGGCCGATTACCTGGACCATCTCGGCGAAGATCCCCACTGCAAGGCGATTCTTCTGTACGCGGAATCCTTCGGCGATGCCGACCGTTTTGCCGCCGTAGCCCGCCGGGTGTCCAGCCACAAGCCGGTGATCGCCCTGGCTGGCGGACGCACTGCCGCTGGCGGGGCCGCGGCCCTTCGCCACACCGGTGCGAGCCCGGGCGCGGACGCCCAGGTGGAATCGTTCCTGGCCAGTGCCGGTGTGCTGCGCGTGCATAGCCTGCGGGAGCTGCGCCTGGCGGGCAAAGTGTTCGGGCTGTTGCCGCGGGGTGCCGGCGGGCGCGTTCTGATCCTGTCCAATTCCGGTGGACCCGGCGTGCTGGCGGCCGATCGTGCCGTTGCCGAAGGCCTGGAACTGGTGGCGCTGCCCTTGTCCCTCGAACGGCGGTTGACCGACACGCTGCCCCCCGAGGCGGCCGTGGCCAACCCCATCGATTTGCTGGCGGATGCGCGCGAAGACCGTTTCGAGGCCGCGCTGGCTGCGGTGCTCGAGCACATGCCGGGGCAGCTCGATACGGTGCTCATGGTGCACGTGGTGCCCTTCATGGTGGACGCCCAGCCCGTGGTGCAATCGCTGGCGCGCGTGGTGGCGGGCGCACCGGTGGCCGTGCTGCACTCCATGATGGGTACGCTGGAGCACAAGGCCCAGTGGTTCGCCACGCTCGCGCAGGCGGGCGTGCCATGCTTCGACGACACCGAGGACATGTGTATCGCCGCGGGCCTGCTATGGCGTTACCGCCAGTTGCATGCCCATCGGGCGGCCCCCGCAACCGAGGAAAATCCGTGAAGCTCTACAGCTATTTCCGCAGTTCCGCCGCCTATCGCGTGCGCATTGGCCTGGCCTTGAAGGGCATCGACTACGAGTACATCCCGGTGCACATCGCCCGGAGCAGTCAGTTCGAGCCCGAATTCGACGCCATCAATCCGCAGCACCTGGTCCCAGTGCTCGAGGACGGCGGCCGACGGTTGTACCAATCGCTCGCCATACTGCAGTACCTGGACGAAACCCATCCCGAACCGCGCCTGTTGCCCCAGGAGCCGCTGGCCCGCAACCGCGTACGTTCCCTTGCCCTCATTAGCGCCTGCGAAATCCACCCGCTCAACAACCTGCGGGTTCTCAAGTATCTCACCGAGGTGCTGAACATCACCGAGGAGCAGAAGCTCGCCTGGTACCGGCACTGGGTCAGCACCGGCTTCACGGCCCTGGAGCGGCGGCTCGCCAGCGAGCCGGGCACGGGCATCTACTGCCACGGCGACACGCCCGGCTTTGCCGACGTGGTGCTGGTGCCGCAGGTGGCCAATGCGCGCCGTTTCCAGGTGGACCTGACGCCCTTTCCCACCATCGTGCGCATCGACGCTGCCTGCAACGCCCTGGACGCGTTTCGCCAGGCTGCGCCCGCAGCGCAGCCCGACGCCGAGTAACCCGCCCGGTCCTTGGCTGCGGGGCCTGGGCTACAATCCCCGCTCTTTCGCGGACCCATGCTTGGGAGGGCCTGCACCGCGAAGCTCCCCATCCGATACCCGCCAGGAATCCCGCCATGAAAACCATGCTCGCTGCCGTGCTCGCCGCGCTGACGTTGCAATGCCTCCCCGCTGGCGCTGCCGATGCGCCGACCGCCGAAGAAGACAAGAAGTCCATCACCAACACCCTCGAGCGCTTCCATACCCGGCGCGCCACCTGCCATTGGACCGAGGAGATGGGCAAGTACATCTTCGAGTGCCTGCGGGCCAACTTCAACATGAATGCCCACTGGTGCCATAACGAGGCCATGGCGCTGTACTGTGGCGACGAGCAGGCAAAGGCGCCAGAGCCCGCCCGCCCGGCCAACTGAGGGCGCCCGCAGCCCTGCAGACAACCGCGAGGCCGGGCAATGCCCGGCCTCGTCGCTTGCGAAGGCTCGCGTGCTATTCTCGAAGGCAGTCATCTCACCGGAGTTCGCCCGTGAAACTGCCTCTGCCCATGGCTTCTGCACTGCTCGCCGTGGCGTTCTGCGCATCCTCCGTGGCGGATGAAGCCGCCCTGGGCATCAAGGTGCGCAAGCAAAGCGGCATTGCCTACATCTCGGGCGGTCTGGGCGACCAGGCCAAGGCCTTCGAACAGGTGGCCCCCAGGTATCCGGTGCAGTTGCTGTTCACCCAAGGCGGTGAGCACACCCAGATCAGCGGCGTCAAGGTAACCATCCGTGACGTCAAGGGCGACGCGCTGCTGGAGGCCGTCTCGGAGGGTCCGTTGTTTTACGCCAACACCTCCTCCGGACGCTGGACCTTCGAAGTCGAGTACGGCGGAGAAACCATCACCAAGACCAAGGACCTCACGGGTCGCCGTTACCTGGTGCTGGATTTCGATTTCAAGAAAGCGGACTGATCCGGCTCGCGGCGCACGCCGCCCGCGCGAAGGGGCGGCGCCGCGGTCAACCAACAGGGGAGGGCAGGGATGTCTCCGTCGTTGCGACTGTGTGCCGCCGCCGCGGCGTTGCTGGCCACCAGCGTGGCCGCTGCCGACACGCTCAACATTCGCCTGGGCACGCCCTTCGTCACCGGCAGCAACCTGCATCGCGGTGCGGAGAAGTTCGCCGAGGTGGTGGCAGCGGAATCCAAGGGCGCCATCAAGGTGCAGATCTACGCCGACAGCCAGATCGGCGACATCCAGCAGCTCATCGCAGGCATGCAGCTGGGCACCGTGGACATGGCCTACCTGGGCCCCGGCAACCTCGGGCAGGTGAAGGGCTGCGGGCAGCTCAACGTCAATTACGTGCCCTACCTGTACAAGAGCAAACGCGCTGCCGAGGAGGTGCTCAACGGCTCCATCTTCGCCGAGCTGTTCGACCAATGCGCCCAGGCCGGTGGCGTGCGGGTATTCGCCGTGGGCGGTGATCGCAGCCCCCGCGCCATCGTGACCACCAAGGGGCCGATCCGCAAGCCCGAAGACCTGAACGGCATGCGGCTGCGCATTCCGCCCATCCCGATTTTCCGGGACACCTTCGAGAAGCTTGGCGTGAAGGTGGTGCCGCTGGGCCTCAACGAGGTCTACATGGCATTGTCCCGGGGCCAGGTGGAGGGCCAGGACAACGGCTTCGACCTGACGCTGTCGTTCCGCTTTCACGAAGTGTCCAAGTTCTGGTCGGCCACCGACCACGCCTACGACATGGGCGCCTTCCACGTTTCCGAGCGCAAGTGGAAGAGCTACACGCCCGAACAAAAGGCCCTGTTCCGCAAAGCCGCCCTGGAGGGCGGGCAGCTCGCCACCCGGTTGGGTGAAGAATTCGACGCCAAGGGCATGGAAGAGCTGAAGAAGGCGGGCGTGCAGTACGTGGTGCCCGACCGCGAGGCTTTCCGCAAGGCCTGGGCCGACGTGCACAGGGCCTACGAGGGCAAGGTCTGGCCCGAGGGGCTGGTCCAGCGCATCCGCGATGCGCAGAAGTAGGCGGGGTGCGGAGCCGAGGCGGGTATCCATGAGCCTGCAAGCCGCAGTGCGGGCAGCGCTGCGGTGCCTTCTCGCATGACCCCCTTCACTGCATCCCGGGGCTTGTCTTGATCGACCGCGTCGACCACGCCCTGCGCCTGGTGGAGCGGCTCCTGGATCTGCTCGTGGCCGCCCTGGTGACCGGCCTGGTGGTGATCGTCGCCTCGTCGCTGGTGGACCGTCACGTGGTCACGCTGCCCATGCCCGCCCCCGACCAGTATGCGCGTGTGCTGCTGGTCTGGCTAACATTCATCGGCTTCGCGCTGGCGGTGAAAAATGGCGCCAACATCCGCGTGGACCTGATCGACAGCCGCCTGCCGCGGCCCGTACGTACGTTGCTGGAGGTGTTTTTCGAGCTCACCATGATGGCGCTGGCGGCGCTCATCGCCTGGCACGGATGGCGGCTGGTGGAGATCGGTCGCGACCAGGAGCGCCTCGGCACGGTCATCTCCGAAGCCTGGCCGGCCATCGCGCTGTTCGCGTCGTGCCTGCTCACCATGGTCTTTCTGGGGTTGCGCCTGGCGTTGCGGCTTTCGGGCCGGCCGGTGCCCCAGGCTTCCCACGTGGAGGCTGGCTGACCATGCTGGTGTTGCTGTTCGTGGCCTTCATGCTCGCCCTGCTGGTGGGCTTCGACGTGGGCTACTCCATGCTGCTGGCGGCCTTCCTTGGGGTGGAGTACCGCGGCAACGAGGTGGACCCGGCCATGATGCCGCTGTCTATGATCGCAGGGGTGGACACCTACGCCCTGGTGCAGGTGCCACTGTTCATCCTGGCCGGCGAGCTTATGAACCGCGGCGGCCTCACCCTGCGCCTCATCGACTGGGCGCAGGCCATGGTGGGCCGGATCCGTGGCAGCCTGGGGCACGTGTCCATCCTCACCAACCTGGTGATGGCGGGCGTGTCGGGCTCGGCGGTTGCCGATGCCGTGGCCACCGGCAAGCCGCTCATCCCCGCCATGAAGCGCGAGGGTTACGACGAGGGCTTCGCGGGCGCGGTAATTGCCGCCGGCGCGTTGCTGGGGCCCATCATCCCGCCCTCCATTCCCATGGTGGTGTATGCCCAGCTCGCCAGCCAGTCTGTGGTGAAGCTGTTCATGGCCGGCATCGTGCCCGGGGTGCTGCTGGCGGCGGGCTTCATGGTGATCTGCTCCATCGTGGCGAGGCTGCGCCACTACTCCAGCCGCCCGCCCGTGCCCTGGCCCGACAAGGCCCGCGCCACCGGCCGCGCCGGATGGGCGCTGCTCATGCCCGTCATCATCATCGGCGGTATCCGCTTCGGTCTCACCACCGACACGGAAGCCGCCGTGGTGGCGGTGCTCTATGCCGTTGGAGTGAGCCTGTTCGTGTACCGCGGGCTCAAGCTGCGCGAACTGCCCCGACTGCTGGCCGACGCGGGCCGCTCCACCGGCGTGATCCTGTTCCTGTTGGCCGCCGCTGGCCCTTTCAGCTGGCTGGTGGCCGAAAGCCAGATCAGCGCCACCGTGGTGGGCACCATCCAGTCGTGGTCCGACAGCCCGGTGGTGGTGCTGCTGATCATCAACGCCTTCCTGCTGCTGATCGGCTGCATCATTGAGCCGCTGCCGGCCATGATCATCTTCCTGCCGGTGCTCATTCCGCTGGGCGCGCAGCTGGGCATCGACCCCATCCAGTTCGGCGCCGTGGTGGTGCTCAACCTCATGATCGGCCTCATGCATCCGCCCATCGGCTTGCTGTTGTTCGTGGTGTCCAGCGTGGGCAAGGTGCGCATCACGCCCGTGATGTGGCAGGTGCTGCCCTTCCTGGGCTGGGCGCTGGTGGTGCTGCTGCTCACCATCGTGTTCCCGCCGCTCACCACCTGGCTGCCGGGGCACGTGCGCTGATCCCACAGGGGCCATCCATGCGAATGTTCCGAAGCTTCGCGCTTGCCGTCTGCGCCCTGGCTGCCGCCAGCGCCGCCGCCGGCGAGTTTCTGGTGGTGACCCCCGAGCGCATTGACTGGAAGCTCATGCGCAAGGAGCCGCCGCTGCACCGCGCCTTCATCCAGGGCAGCCAGGAGGCGGCAGGTGCCTTCACCTTCCGCGTGCGCGCCACGGCGGGCCACAAGCTTCTGCCCCACACCCATCCCGACGATCGCGTCATCACCGTGCTCGAGGGTACCTACTGGTCCGCCCTAGGGGCCGAATGGGACGAATCAAAGCTCATGGCTTTTCCCGCCGGCAGCTTCTACGTGGTGCCCGCGGGCATGCCGCACTTCAGCGCCGTGCTCGAAGGCGAGACGGTGTTCCAGGAAAGCGGCATCGGCCCAAGCCGCAACGACATGATTCCGCAGGTGGCGCGGTAGTACGGTGGTGCCATGACCGCCGCGGCGCTCCAAGGCGCCGGGGAAGCAATCCAGGGGGTCACATTCCATTTCGGGAATCGTCCAAGCTGCTGTGGAGGCTTGGGCAGCATCGCGCCCCGGCCCGTCGCAGCCGATGACGCGCGCCACGCGATGGAAGAAACCCCTTGACAGTGCCCACCGAAGCGCGGTTGTTGGCCTGGACCGACGCAGCCGTGGCCGGTGACGCCGATGCGCTCGAAGAACTGCTGCGTACGCTGAAGGATCCGCTGTTTCGGTTGGCGCTGCGTATCCTGGGCAACTTCGCCGACGCGGAGGATGCTACGCAGGAAGTCCTGTTGAAGATCACCACGGCGCTCGGCAGCTTCGAACGGCGCAGCGCCATCCGTACCTGGGCGTTTCGCATCGCCGCCAATCACGCGACGGACATGGCCCCTGCTCGCCGCGCCCGGCACGCGGAATTTTTCGAGTATCTGGCATTGAGGCTCGATGCCGGGGCCGCCCTGGACGAGCGCTTGCCGCTGCTTGCCGAGGCGGCCGATCCCGCGCTTGAACTGGAGGCCCGCGAGATGGAGCAGAGGTGTACGCAGGGAATGCTGCTGTGCCTGGACGTGGACGGCCGCACGGCATTCCTGCTGGGACAGGTGTTTGACTTCGATGCGCGCACCGCCGCCCAAGTCCTGGATATCGGCGAGGCGGCCTTCCGCCAGAAGCTGTCACGGGCCCGCCGCCATCTCGATGATTTCATGGGGTGGCAAGTGCGTGCTGGTGAATTCCCGAGCGCCGTGCAATTGCCGCAACCAGTCGCGGGCGGCGGGGCTTGCCTGGCCACAGCAGTTTTCGCGTACCCGGGACGGTGCCAGCGTTGATCTGCCCGCCGTCATAGCCAGCGCGCGCGCCAAACTGTCGCGCCGGCAACGCATCGGGCTGATCTGCCGCACCCACCCGGAATGGAGGGTGCCGGAGGAAATGGTGGATTGCGTCCGCGAGGTGTTGCGACCCAGCACCCTGTTCAACAAGCGCCCGCCGCGGCTTTCCTGGTGCGGGAACTGCGGCAGTCCCAAGCCCTGGCCGTGCCGGGGGACAAGGCGTGGCGAACGGCTACGGGTGTTCTCGCAGGGATCGAAACTCGTTCGGTGCCACGCCCAGGGCGCGGCGAAAGGCGCGGGCGAAAGCGGACGGATCGCTGTAGCCAACCTCGCGTGCGATGTTGCCGATGCTGTCATGGGTTTCCTGCAGACGCTGCGCGGCTATCTGCAGGCGCCACCACTGCAGGTAGTCCGCCGGTGTCTGCGCCATCCGGGCGCAGAAGCGCTCGAGAAATGCAGTGCGCGACAGGTGCGACAGGCGCGCAAGGGCAGCGATGGTCCATTGCGCGTCGGGCTGACGATGCATGGCCGTCAGAGCGGCCGCCAGCCTTGGATCGGATGCCGCGGCCAACCACCCCGTTGCGGGACTGGCGTCTAGCAGCGCTTGCCGGAGAGCCTGAATGAACAGGATCTCGGCAGCCCGTCGCAGCACCGCCGAAGAAACGCCGCCGGGCCGAGCGGTTTCCCCGCGCGCCAGCGCGAGAGCCGGCGCGATGCGTGTGACTGCCCCTGTGCCGGCACGCAGGACGATTGCCGAGGGCAGGCCCGCCACGAGGGCTTTGCCCGCTGGCATGTCCGCCGTGAAGCTGGCGGTCAGCAACTGCGTTCGCGCGCCGCCGCCGCCGTAGGTGAACCTGGTGGCGTTGCGATCGCGCCGGTCGATCCCCGCAACCTCTGCCACCGGCGTGGCGGCCCGCCCTGGGCGGTCGGACACGGCATGGCGCTGGTCGCGCGGCAGCACCGCCACATCGCCGGCGCATAGACGCAAGCTCGTGGGCTCGCCCGCCAGACTCACCACGCATTCGCCTTCGAGCACTGCGTGCACCGCGGCGAGTCGCCCGCCTGGCAGTTGGATCGCCCAGGGCGCGGTGAGCTCGCTGATGCAAAAAAACCAGCCGTGAAACCGCAATGCATCCAGCACCTGCGCAATCAGCTCCGCCCGGGGTGAATTCTCTGCATCACCTTCCGTACTCGCTGCCGCGCCGGGCTGTGGCTGATTGCGTAACGTCCGGTCCATGAGTTTTCCGGGGAGCAATGGGTTGAAAGTGTCGCACGCCGGCCGCCGTCGGGGCCAACGGGTGCGGCGCCCATGGGACGGTGGTGTTCCTTTGCCCCGGCGCATCTCATGTTCAGTCCGTTGCTTCGAGGCGTGGTGTTCCGCTCAAAGGGAGGCAGTATGAAGCTGGTGGTTTTCGGCGCATCCGGCGCCACGGGTCGACACGTTGTACGTATCGCTGGGGCCACGGGCTGGTCCGTGGTGGCATTCGCTCGCACGCAGGCGGCTGCGATGGACTTTGCTGGCGAGCATGAGCCCATGGTGGGCAATCCCACCGAGCTTGCCGACGTCACCAAGGCGGTGAGGGGAGCCGATGCTGTGGCCGTCTGTCTGGGCATTTCGCGGCTCACGCGCTCGCCATTCGCGGCGCTGGTATCGCCGCCCGATCTCACTTCGCGCTCGGTGGCTGCCATCGTGCAGGCCATGCAGAACGAACACGTCCGGCGCATCGTCTATGTCAGCGCCTTCGGCGCTGCCGACAGCTGGGCCCGAATGCCGTGGTGGGGCAGGCTGTTCATTCAGATCAGCAAGGTGCGCCACTCCATGGCCGACCACACGCGCAGCGAGCAACTCCTGCGGGCATCGGGCCTCGACTGGACCGCCCTGCGCCCCGTGCTGCTGGATGATGCGCCTTCAGCGCTCTCTGCTGCGCCCATGGGGCTTGATGGCCCCCGGCTCGCGAAGGTTTCCCGCGAGGCGCTGGCGCGAACCGTTGTTCATGTGCTGCGCGACGGCGCCACCTTCGGTCAGGCGATTGGCCTCGAGGGGTGACGGACAGGGCATGCAGCGCGGTCACAATTGGGTTGCCTTTTCGTCCAAGCAGGGGGGCCGCTGTCTTTGGCGGTCGCAACCGCGAGGCCCCATCCATGAAAGTTGTTGCCGATGCCCCACTCGCCGCCCTGGTGATCGCCACTGTGGTGGTGGCGCAGACCACTGGCGCAGCCGCCGCACCGGTGGTTACCGTGGTGCGGGTGCCCAAGCCCTGGATCGCGCCCAAGGCGCTCGTGGCCAGCAGGATGCGCGACACCATGGCCGAATACGACAAGAATCCCGGGCTGAGCTTCAAGATCTATACGATCTCCCAGACCGAGGCCCGCTACGGCGGAATCTACCTCTGGACGGATCGCGCAAGCGCGCAGAGCTGGTTCAATCCTGCCTGGTTCGCGCGTGTAAGAACAACGCGGCGCACCCGGTGAAGTTCGCTACTTCGATGTGCTCAAGGTGACTGACAGCACCCCTGGCGGCACTCCGGCCGCCAGCCGCAGCGATGCCGTGGCTGCCTTGATCACGGTGCCGGCGCTTGCCGAAGGGGCGGCGCGCGCGGCTCAGTTGCGCGCCACGCTCACCGAAGCTGCAGAGGGTCGGCTGCGGGAATACACGCTGGTCGCGGACGGCCTCGCCGGCGTGGTGCTCCTGTGGCGCGATCAGGCGACGGCCGCGGGCTCCTTGAGCGACGCGTGGAGGGCGTGCGCACGGCAACAACTGGGCGCCGAGCCTGTGGTGGAGTGGTACGACGCTCCCGTGCTGCTGCCGTCCGCGCTGACAAGCAACGGGACTGCTGCCCAGTGACACCTGGCGGACCGGCGCTCGCCCCGCCTGCGAGGTCGTTACCGATGCCGCGATGTGCTGCGCAGTGGTGCGTAACGCAACGGCCTTTGCCGGGATTCGCCGTAGCGGATCAGCACACGCACACGCCAGGTTCACCCGTTTCCACGGTGCCGATCAGCGCGGCCTGATGGAAACCAGCCTGCTGTAATTCGTGCAGCACGGCTTGCACGGCGTCAGGCGCGCAGCTCACCAGCAACCCACCGCTGGTCTGGGGGTCGCACAGCAGCCAGCGCGTGGTTTCGTCCATGCCGGCCTCGTCCACCAGATCCCCGTAGCCGGCCCAGTTGCGCCGGGAGGCGCCGGTGATGAAGCCCTCGGCGGCCAGGGCTCGCGCGCCCGGCAGCATGGGTACCCGGGCCAGGTCCAGGCGCGCGCGCACGCCCGAACCGCGGCATACCTCCAGCAGGTGGCCGAGCAACCCGAAGCCGGTTACATCGGTGAGTGCGTGCACGCCGGGTAGCGTGGCCAGCGCCGCGCCGGGGGTATTCAGGCGTGTGGTGCTGTCGATCATGGCGCGGTAGCACTCGGCTGTCAGGCGATCTTTCTTGAGGGCCGCGCTGTAGATGCCCACACCCAGACCCTTGCCCAAAATGAGGCGGTCGCCGGGCTGGGCATCGGCATTGCGTTTCAGGTGGCGCGGATCCACCAGGCCGATCACCACCAGCCCGTAGATGGGCTCCACCGAGTCGATGCTGTGGCCGCCCGCCACGGGGATGCCGGCCCGGGCGCATACCGACTCGCCACCCTGGAGGATGGCGCGGATGGTCTCCACGGGCAGCTTGTCGATTGGCATGCCCACCAGCGCCAGGGCGAACAGCGGCGTGCCGCCCATGGCGTAGACGTCCGAGATGGCGTTGGTGGCCGCGATGGCACCGAAGTCGAAGGGGTCGTCCACCACCGGCATGAAGAAGTCGGTGGTGGCCACGATGGCCTGCGTGTCGCTGATGCGATAGACCGCGGCGTCGTCGCTGGTCTCGATGCCCACCAGCAGGTCCTGGGGCAGCAGGCCTGTGGCGGTGTTGGCGAGGATGTCCCGCAGCACGCCGGGTGCAAGCTTGCAGCCGCAACCGCCGCCGTGGGCAAGACTGGTGAGACGGGGGATGGCAGAGGCAGGACTGTTCACGGCGGACGGGAATCGGGTGTGAGAGGTTTTGGCTGGAAGTCTACGGACACTCGACGTGTCGTCGACGCGCCATCTACCGCTGCAACACCACGTCCAGCAGCTTTACTTCGAACAGCAGCGTGGAGTTCGGCGGCACCTCGCCGAAGGCCGTCCGGCTGCCATAGCCGAACTTCGGCGGAATCACCAAGGTGCGGCTTCCGCCCACCCGCATACCGTCGATGCCCTTGTCCAGCCCCTCGATCATGCGCGCCACGCCCAGCAGAACCGACAGCGCGTGGCCACGGTCGAGCGTGCTGTCGAACTTGAGCCCCTTGCCCCCGGGCACGAGTGGATCGAACACGAAGCCCTCGTAGTCGATCACCACGTAGGCTTCCGGCTGGGCCAAGGCCCCAGTGCCCACCCGCTGCTCGATCACCACGATCTTCGACGGTGGGGCGATAGGCAAGGCATCGGCGAATTCCACCTTCTTGGACTGCGCCATGGCGCCGCTGGCTAAGGCGGCGCACACGAACAACGCAAAGGCGTGCAGCAGCACGCGGCGGTGAGAATCAAACATGGAGCAGTGCACGGATTTCCTTGGGTTTGGGAAGCTTGCTCTGGTCGAGCACGAGGTGGCGGATGGCACGGGCCTCTAGGGTTTGGCGCACCGCGGCGAGCCGGACTGTCGCGGCGGGGGTGGTCACGTCCACGGCAGCACGTACGGAAAAATCGCTGCCGCACACGACCACCGCGTGGGCATGGGCCGCAAGGCTGGACTCCAGCACCAGGCCCGGTAGCAGTTGGCCGAGCGGCACGCGTGCCAGAACGTGATGGTCCGGCAACGCTGCCTTGAAGGCAAGAAAGGCGAGTTTCTCGGCGCCCGTCAGCAGCACCGGCGCGTGCAGCAGGGCCGCGGCGCTGGGCGCTGTGGCCACGGCCGGCGGGGGCAGCGCGGAGGCCGCCGTCAGGGAAGAGCCGCCGCCACCGCCAGGCGGCGAGGGGAGCACACCGCTGCGGTGTTGAGCAACGAAACGCTCCAGTTCGTTGGCGCCATCTGCCCCTTTGCCGCCCTCGCGCGGGCGACGTTGCGGCGTCATGTCCAGGCCGCTGCCGCCGCCCCGAAGGGAGCGATTGATCCGATACCAGAACACCAGTACCGCGGCAATAATGGCAAAACCGGCCAGGACCTTGAACTCGCTCATGGGGGGGGAGCGGGGAATGCGCAGCGAAAGAAAATAGCGGTTAGTGTACCTGTGGGCGCATCGGCTAGAATTTGCAGCCGTCAAAAAATTCCTGAAAGGATTCACCATGGGCGCTGGAGACCTGCGTACCCGCAAGGGCAAGATTTCCAATGGTAGTCATGGCAAGACGCGGCCCGGCCGCGCGCGGAAGAAGAACGCCCCGGCGCCAGTGGCCGGCAAGTCCAAGCCGCGCTAATCGTGGTGCCGGGACTGGCCCGGCACCTTACTCCCGGCGCAGCCCATGGCCTTCGATCGCTATCTGCGCCACGACCAACTCTCTGAGGCGCTGCGCGACCTGGTCGCGCAGCGCCCGGATCTTTTCACCCTCGATTGCATCGGCCGCAGCTTCGAGGGCCGCGAAGTGTGGCTGATGACTGCCACCCGGGCCGCCACGGGGCCCGCCTCGGACAAGCCGGCCCTGTGGGTGGACGGCAACATCCACGCCACGGAAGTCACCGGCGCCATGGCGTGCCTTTACTTCCTGAGCCAGCTTGCCGAGCGCGACGGCATCGACGCCGATGTGACCCGAGCCCTCGATACCCGAGCCTTCTTCGTTGCGCCGCGGTTGAACCCGGACGGCGCGGAGCTGGCGCTCGCCGACATTCCGCGCTTCGTGCGCTCCTCGGTACGCCCCTTTCCTTGGGACGAACCGCCCGTGGGCGGATTGAGGCGCGAGGACGTGGACGGCGACGGCCGCGTGCTGAGCATGCGCATCGCCGATTCCAACGGCCCGTGGAAAATCTCCGACCGTGACCCGCGCCTGATGGTGCGGCGCGACCCCGCCGAGACGGGCGGGCGCTACTTCCGGCTTCTGCCCGAGGGCACGATCGAGTGCTGGGACGGCGTGAGCCTGGAGTTGCAGCCGCGCCGCGAACAGCTTGACCTCAACCGCAACTACCCCGCCCACTGGCGGCAGGAGCACGAGCAGCATGGCGCCGGGCCGTACCCGGCCTCGGAGCCCGAGGTGGCCGCGGCGGTGCGCTTCATCGTCGCCCACCCCAACATCACCGGCGGCGTTTCCTTCCACACCTACAGCGGCGTGCTGCTGCGCCCCTACTCCCATCTGGCCGACGACAGCCTGGCGCCCGAGGACCTGTGGACCTACCAGAAGCTTGGCGCCCGGGGAACGGAGCTCACCGGCTACCCCAACATCAGCGTGTTTCACGACTTCCGCTACCACCCCAAGGAGGTCATCACCGGCACCTTCGACGACTGGATGTTCGAGCATCGCGGCGTGTTCGCCTGGACGGTGGAGATCTGGAGCCCGCAGCGCGAGGCCGGTATCGAAGACTACAAATTCATCGACTGGTACCGCGAACACCCCGTGGAGGACGACCTCAAGCTGCTGGCCTGGAGCGACACGGCGCTTGAGGGTCGCGGTTTCGTGGACTGGTACCCCTTCGAGCATCCGCAGCTGGGTGCCGTGGAGCTGGGCGGCTGGAACACGCTCTATAGCTGGACCAATCCGCCGCCGCATCTGCTGGAGCGCGAGGTGGCAAGGTTCCCCGCCTGGCTGGTGTGGCAGGCGCTGGTCTCGCCCCGGCTGGAGCTCTTCCATGCCTCGGCCGTGCGCCTGGGGTCCGATGCCTGGCGGGTGCGGCTGGCGGTACACAACACCGGCTGGCTGCCCAGCTATGTCACGCGTCACGCCCGCGAGCGGGTGCGCGGCGTGGTCTTCGAGATCGAGCTGCCGGAGGGGGCGCGGCTGGAGTCGGGGCTGCCGCGGGTGGTGGGCGGGCAACTGGAAGGCCGTTCCCACAAGCCCGCCACGCCCTCGAGCTGGGCGGGCTGGGGGGGTGACACCACCGCCGACCGCGCCCAGGCCGAATGGGTGGTTCGCGGTTGCGAAGGCACGGTGGTCGGCCTGTCGGCGCGCCACGAGCGCGCGGGCGCGCTGCGCACCAGCCTCCAGTTGGCCTAGGGCTTCGCTTTCCCGTCAAAGCCGCACCGGTACCGCCGTTTCCAGGGTGATGCCGAGGGGGTCGAGCCGGGCGCACAGCGCCATGGCCTCCACGCCCGCCGCCAGTGCCTCGCCCATGGTGCGTTCGTAGAGCGGATCGATGGCGCCGGCAGGGCGCACCTCCTGCACGTCGTCGCGCTGCACGCAGAACACCAGCGCCGCCCGCGCGCCCGAGCGAACCACCTGCATCAGCTCGCGCAGATGCTTCGAAGCGCGCGCGCTCACGGCATCGGGGAACAGCGCCACGCCGTCCTGCACCGCGGCCGTGACGTTCTTCACCTCCACGTAGCAGGGGGGGCGCTCCGCTGCCGACAGCAGGAAGTCCACCCTCGATCCCTCCTCGCCGTAGGCCGCCTCGGCGCGAATGGAATCGTACCCGGCCAGGGCCGGCAGCCGGCCCGCGTGGAGGGCCTCGCGCACCAGTGCGTTGCTGCGGTGGGTGTTGATGCCCACGAGGCAGCCACCGCCCAGGTCGGTGAGCTCCCACGAGTAGGCGTACTTGCGCGTGGGCGAGGGCGCGTGCACCAGCCATACCCGGCTGCCGGGCTCGGCGCAGCCGAGCATCGAGCCGGTGTTGGGGCAGTGGGCGGTGATCTGCGCGCCATCCTCGAGGCGCACGTCGGCGAGAAAACGCTGGTAGCGCCGCAGCAGCGTGCCGGGCACCAGTGGCGTGTCAAAGCGCAATTGCATCTCCCGGACCTGGTTGGCTTTCCCCATGGCGGAAAGGCGTGTGTTCCCGCAACTCGTCCACGTAGTGGCCTACCCCGGCGGATTCGCGCGCCAGGAACTGGCGCACCGCGCGGCGGAACTGGGCATCGGCAATCCAATGGGCCGACAGCGTGGTCACCGGCATCAGGCCCCTGGCGAGCTTGTGCTCTCCCTGGGCGCCGCCCTCGAAGCGGCCGATGCCGCGCTCGATGCAGAACTCGATGGCCTGGTAGTAACAGGCCTCGAAATGCAGTCCGGGCACGAAGGCGGTGGTGCCCCAGTAGCGCCCCCACAGCGCCTCCGGCGTGAACACGTCCAGTGCGGCGCATAGCGGCAAGTGGTCGCGCCAGCCCGTCACCAGCAGCAGCGACTCAGGCATGGCATCGGCGATGCGCAGGAAGAACTCGAGGTTGAGGTAGGGCGTGGAGTGGTGCTGGCGGTACGTGGTTTCGTAGCAACGGAAGAAGAAGTGCCAGTCGGCCTCGGAGATGTCCCTTCCCACCGCGCGGGTGAAGTGCACGCCAGCCTCGCGCAGCCTGCGGCGCTCCTGCTTCACCTTCTTGCGCTTGTCGTGGTTCATCTGCCCGAGAAACTGCTCGAAGCTTTGGAAACCCTGGTTGTGCCAGTGAAACTGCACGCTCTTGCGCAGCATCAGGCCCTCGTCCTCCAGCAGCGCCGCCTCGGCGCCTGTGGGGAACAGGCAGTGCAGGCTCGAAACCTCCAGTTCCCCCGCAAGCTGCACCGCGGCACGGGCAAGCAGGCGGCGGTCTTCCTGGGCGAGGGCCAGCAGCCGCGAGCCCGTCACCGGGGTGAAGGGCACGGCCGAGAGCAGCTTGGGGTAGTAGCGTTGCCCGGCGCGCTGCCAGGCATCGGCCCAGGCCCAGTCGAACACGTATTCGCCGTAGGAGTGTACCTTCAGGTACAGCGGCAGGGCACCGGCGAGGCGGCCTTCGCGCCGCAGCAGCAGGTACCGGGGCGTCCAGCCCGTGCTGGCACAGGCGGCGCCGCTGTCGTGCAGCGCGTGCAGGAAGCCATGGGAGAGCAGCGGGTTGGGCCCGGCAAGGGCATTCCACTGGTCGGGCGGTACACCGGCCAGGGAGCCGGCAATCTCGAGCTCGGCGGGTACGGAGAAATCGGACAAAGGGGGCAACCTGGAAAACCGGCGTTTCACGGCCGGACTGCGGGCGGGAACGGGATGCGCGAAACCCCAATGCTATATTCGCGTGCATGCGAATCGCCATCGCCCAGATCAACTGCACGCTCGGCGACCTGGCCGGCAACGCTTCCCGCATCGCTGATTTCGCCAGCCGCGCCCGGGACCAGGGCGCCGAGGTGTTGCTCACGCCTGAGCTGTCGCTATGCGGCTATCCGCCCGAGGACCTGCTTCTGCGCGCTGATTTTGTTGCCGCCTGCGAGACCGCCGTGAACGACCTTGCGGCGCGCGTGCACGGTATCACGGTGGTGGTGGGTCACCCCAGGTCGAGCTCGGCGGGGCTGCTGAACGCCGCCTCGGTGCTGCGCGACGGCCGCGTGGTGGGCCACTACGCCAAGCGTGACTTGCCCAACTACACGGTTTTCGATGAGCAGCGCTACTTCCAGGCCGGACACGAGCCCTGCGTGTTCGAGGCGGGGGGGGTGCCATTGGGCGTGAACATCTGCGAGGACATCTGGGGCAGCCTGGGTCCGGTCACTGCCCGTCCAGGCGCGGACGATGAGCTCCGGCAGGATCAGCGATGGGATGCCCTTGCGCCCCGACAGGCGCGCGCCGCTGGCGCTCGGGCGCTGCTGGTGCTCAACGCCTCGCCCTATCACCTGGACAAGCAGGCGGTGCGCTATGACGTGGTGGCCGCCCGTGCCCGCGAGACCGGCATGCCGGTGGTGTTCTGCAATCTGGTGGGTGGCCAGGACGAACTGGTGTTCGACGGCGCCTCTTTCGTGGTGGATGCCCGCGGCGAGGTGATTCACCAGATGCCAGCCTTCGAGGAGTCGCTGGCGGTGGTGGAGCTCGACGGCGGCGTGCCCCTGCCCGGCGAGCGTGCCGCGCCCCTGTCCACCGAGGAGGCGGTTTATCGCGCCCTGTGCCTGGGCGTGCACGACTACGTGGGCAAGAACGGTTTCCCGGGCGGCCTGGTGGGTTCCTCGGGCGGTGTGGATTCCGCTCTCACGCTGTGCATCGCCGCCGACGCGCTGGGGCCCGAGCGGGTACGCGCCGTGATGATGCCCTCCCAGTACACCGCCTCCATGAGCCTGGAGGATGCCCAGGCCCTGGCGCGCAACCTGGGCGTGCGCCACACGGTGCTTCCCATCGAGCCCGTCTTCCAGCAGTTCCTGCGCACCCTCTCGGACGAATTCACCGGCAAAGCGCCCGATACCGCCGAGGAGAACCTGCAGTCGCGCATCCGCGGCACGCTGCTGATGGCGCTGTCCAACAAGTTCGGCGCCATCGTGCTCACCACCGGCAACAAGAGCGAAATGGCCACCGGATACGCCACCCTGTACGGCGACATGGCGGGCGGCTTCGCGGTGCTCAAGGACATCAGCAAGCTGCTGGTGTACCGGCTGGCGCGCTGGCGCAACGCCCAGGGCCCGTCGCCCGTGATCCCGGAGCGCGTCATCACCCGCGCGCCCTCGGCGGAGCTGCGCCCCGACCAGCAGGACCAGGACAGCCTGCCGCCCTACGAAATCCTCGACGCCATCATGGAGCAGTACGTGGAGCACGACCGCAGCCCGGCGCAGATCGTGCAGCTCGGGTTCGCACGGGCCGACGTGAAGCGCGTGGTGCGCCTGCTCACGCTGAGCGAGTACAAGCGCCGGCAGGCCCCGGTGGGGGTGCGCATCACCCCGCGGGGCTTCGGCAAGGATTGGCGCTTCCCCATCACGAATCGCTACCGCGAGCGGTTCTAGGGGCGCGGCAGCGGGCGCTATACTGCGGCGCATTCCCTCACTTCCCTGCCCGGCGCGAGGCTGCCATGAAGAAGATCGAAGCTGTCATCAAGCCCTTCAAGCTCGACGAGGTCCGCGAGGCCCTCTCCGAGATTGGGGTCACTGGCCTGACCGTCACCGAGGTGAAGGGTTTCGGCCGCCAAAAGGGCCACACCGAGCTCTATCGCGGCTCGGAATACGTGGTGGATTTTCTCCCCAAGGTGAAGATCGAGGTGGTGGTCACCGATACCCTGCTCGATGAAGCGGTGGAGGCCATCATCAAGACTGCGCGCACCGGCAAGATCGGCGATGGCAAGATCTTCGTCACCGCCGTGGAGCAGGTGATCCGCATCCGCACCGGCGAGACCAACGAAAACGCCGTCTGATCCGCCCCGCCGGCCCGCCTCTGGCGGCGCCGGCCTTCCCGAGTTCGCCATGGAAAGCCTCACCGCCTTCGCCCAGTTGCGCCAGATCGGCCAGAGCATCTGGCTGGACAATCTCTCCCGCGACATGCTCGCCGCCGGCGACCTGCAGCGCATGACCGATGCGGGGGAGGTCACGGGCATCACCACCAACCCGAGCATCTTTCGCAGCGCCATCGCCAACGGCAAAGCGTACGCCGCCGATCTTGCCCGGCTCCGCACTGCCGAGTCCGATGCGGAACGGCGCTACGAGCGCCTCGCCATCGCCGATGTGCAGGCCGCCTGCGACGCGCTGCGCCCGGTCTTCGACCGCACCCAGGGCGATGACGGCTACGTGAGCCTCGAGGTGTCGCCCCGCCTGGCCTACGACGCCGCGGGCACCCTGGCGGCCGCGCGCCGGCTGCACGGCGAAGTGGCGCGTGCCAACGTGCTCATCAAGATTCCCGGCACGGCCGAGGGCGCCCTTGCCTTCGAGAACTGCATCGCGGAGGGCATCAGCGTCAACGTCACGCTGCTCTTCTCCCTGGGCCAGATGACCCGCATCTTCGAGGCCTACCAGCGTGGCCTGGAGCGGCTGAAGGCTTCGGGCGGCAGGACCAGCGGCGTGAAGGCCGTGGCGAGTTTCTTCATGAGCCGCATCGACACGCTCATCGACAGGCGGCTCGACGCGATCGGCACGCCCGAGGCGCTAGCGCTGCGCGGCAAGTCGGCGGTGGCCATCGGCAAGCTCGCCTACCAGGCGTACGGCGGGTTCTTCGGCACCGAGCGCTTTCGCGCCACGGGCGGGCGTCCCCAGTACCTGCTGTGGGCCAGCACCAGCACCAAGAACCCCGCCTACCACGACCTGCTCTACGTGGAGCCGCTGGTGGGGCCATACACCATCAACACCGTGCCCGACGTCACGCTCGCCGCCTTCCGTGACCACGGGCGTGTGGCCAGCACCCTGGGCGAGGGTGTGGCCGAGGCCCGGGAGGCCTTCGATGGCCTCGAGCGCCTGGGGATCGGCCACGAGGACGTGGGCGAGCAGTTGCAGCGCGAGGGCGTGAAACTCTTCGACGAAGCCTTCGACGCGCTGCTAGCGGCGGTGAAGTAGGCCCCTGCGCGGCGGAACCCGCCGCGCCTGCGCCCCTCGAAGCATTGCGGCGTCGCGCCCTGCAACCCGCCGCTTGCACCCCTATGAGCCACCGTTCCCAGGACCTCGTCCAGGCCACCCCGCGCGGCCTGTACTGCCCGCCGGGCGATTTCTTCATCGACCCGTGGCGGCCCGTGGAGCGGGCGGTCATCACCCATGCCCACGCCGACCATGCACGCCGTGGCCACGGCCGCTACCTGGCCGCCGGCGTTGGCGAACGGGTGTTGCGCGCGCGGCTGGGCGAGATCAGCCTGCAATGCGTTGGCTACGGCGAAGCGGTAACCATCAACGGCGTTCGCGTGTCGTTGCATCCGGCCGGCCACGTGCTGGGCTCAGCCCAGGTTCGCATCGACCATGGCGGCGAGGTCTGGGTGGTGTCGGGCGACTACAAGGTGGAGCCCGATGCCACCTGTACGGCCTTCGAGCCGGTGCGCGCCCACGCCTTCGTCACCGAATCCACCTTCGGGCTGCCAGTGTACCGGTGGAGTTCCGGGGCGGTGCTGTTCGAGGAAGTCAGCCGCTGGTGGCGCGGCAACGCCGCGGCGGGCCGGGCCTCGGTGGTATATGCCTACGCCTTCGGCAAGGCGCAGCGCATCCTCGCTGGCGTGGATTCGTCCATCGGCCCCATCGTGTGCCACGGTGCCGTGGAGGCCCTGAACCGCGCCTACCGTGACAGCGGCGTGCTGCTGCCGCCCACCCTGCTCGCCAGCCATGTGGCGGACCGCGCGGTGCTGTCGCGCGCGCTGGTGGTGGCACCGCCCTCCGCCCAGGGGTCGCCGTGGCTCAGGCGCTTCGGCGAGTATTCCGATGCCTTCGCCTCGGGCTGGATGCAGCTGCGCGGGGCCCGGCGCCGCCGCGCCGTGGACCGGGGCTTTGTGCTCTCCGACCACGCTGACTGGCCCGGCTTGGTGCAGGCCATCCGCGAAAGCGCCGCCACGCGCGTGTTCGTCACCCACGGCTATGTGCCGGTGATGGTGCGCTGGCTGCAGGAACAGGGCTGGGACGCACAGCCCATGGAGAGCGAATACGGTGGCGAGCAGGATGACGGCGCGGAGACGAGCGACACGCCCGAGACGATCACCCCCGGTGCGGCGCAGGACTGATGCGCGCCTTCGCCGCGCTCTACGCCGCGCTGGACGCCACCACCGCCACCCGCGGCAAGCTGGCGGCGCTGCGCGAGTATTTCTCCAGCGCTGAAGACGCCGATGCCGCCTGGGCGCTGTACTTCCTGGCCGGGGCCAGGCCGCGCCAGGTGGTGCCTACCCGCGTGCTGCGCGAACTGGCCCGCGAGGCATCGGGCGTACCGGAGTGGCTGTTCGAGGAGTCCTACCAGGCGGTGGGAGACCTGGCCGAGACCATCGCCCACCTGCTGCCCGAGCCGGGCGCGGGCAGCGATGCGCCGCTGGCCCGGTGGATCGAACAGCGCCTGCTGCCGCTGCGTGGCGCACCAGAAGCCGAGCTGCGCGAGCGGCTGCGGGCCGCTTGGCGGGAGCTGGACACGCTCGGGCGCTTCGTGTGGAACAAGCTCATCACCGGGGGCTTTCGCGTGGGCGTGTCGCGGGCTTTGGTGACCCGCGCCATCGCCGAGGCCGCGGGCCTCGACCCGCAGGCCGTGGCCGAACGCCTGATGGGCGAGTGGCAGCCCTCGGCGTCCCATTACCGTGCCCTGCTGGCGCCCGCGGGCGGCGAGGCACGCCTCGGCCGGCCCTATCCCTTCTTCCTTGCCCATCCGTTGCAGCAACCGCTCGAATCTCTCGGCCCGGTGGCGCATTGGCACGCCGAATGGAAGTGGGACGGCATCCGCGGCCAGCTGGTGTGCCGCGGCGGTGCGGTATTCCTGTGGACGCGCGGCGAGGAACTGGTGACCGAGCGCTTTCCCGAGATCGCCGCCCTGGGTGCGGTGCTGCCGCCGGGCACGGTGATGGATGGCGAGATCCTCGCTTGGCGCGACGGTGCGCCGTTGCCCTTCGCGGTGCTGCAGCAGCGCATCGGCCGCAAGCAGCTCGGACCGAAGGTGCTGGCCCAGGCACCGGTGGCCCTGGTGGCCTACGACCTGCTCGAAGCGGACGGCGAGGACCTGCGCCCGCGGCCGTTCCACGAACGGCGCGCGCGCCTGGAGGCGCTGGTGATGCAGGCAGGCCAACCGGCGCTGGTGCTGTCGCCGGTGGTGACAGGCCATTCGTGGGACGCGCTCATCGCCCTGCGGGAAGGCTCCCGCGCCCGCGGCGTGGAGGGCCTCATGCTCAAGCGCCGCGAGTCCGCCTATGGCGCCGGCCGCGTGAAGCTCGGTCCTGGCGGCGAGTGGTGGAAATGGAAGATCGATCCACTCAGCGTGGACGCGGTGCTGGTGTACGCCCAGCGCGGCCACGGCCGCCGCGCCAGCCTGTACACCGACTACACCTTCGCCGTGTGGAACGACGGCGTGCTGGTACCCTTTGCCAAGGCCTACTCGGGCCTGAGCGATGCGGAGATCCAGCAGGTGGACGCCTTCATCCGCGCCAACACGCTGGAGAAATTCGGCCCCGTGCGCAGCGTGCGCGCCCAGCTGGTGATGGAACTGGGCTTCGAGGGCATCCAGCGCTCCGCGCGTCACAAGTCGGGCGTGGCGGTGCGCTTTCCGCGCATGCTGCGCATCCGCGCCGACAAACCCGCCACCGAGGCCGACAGCCTCGCGCACCTGCACCAGCTGCTGCATTCCGGAGACCCCGCCCCATGAAGACCCTTCCCTATCGCGCCGTCACTTCCTCGGGCGCCGTGCTCGACGTGAGCTTCGAGCTGCACCCCGAAACCGTGTCGCCCGCCCGGGTGGCCGAGCTGGTGAGCGCCGTGCTCAACGCCATCGATGCCCAGGTGGAGGGCCGCCCACCAGCCGCTAACGGCGACGTGCTGCAGGCCGTGGCCATGGCGCTGGCGCTGCGCGCCGGCATGCTGCCCGCGCCGCGCGGCCTCCGAGAGCAACTTGCTCGCGACGTGGTGGAGCGGGCGCTCGAGAGCGTGGCGGGCGCATCGCGTGACCAGGCGGGCGTGGGGCACGCCTGAGGGCTGCCGTGGTCATGGTGCGCCCCGATCCTGCTGCCGCGCGGCCGCACGAGGCCGACGCAGCTGAGACCCTCTCCGAGCGCACTGAGGCGTGGTTTGCCGCGCGAGACTGGGCCGCCTTCGCCTTTCAGCGTGAGGTCTGGTCGGCCATGGCGGCGGGGGAAAACGGCCTGTTGCACGCCACTACCGGCTCGGGCAAGACCCTTGCGGTGTGGCTCGGCGCGTTGCTGCGCGCCGAGGGATTGCAGCCCTCCGGCGCCCACGCGCCGCCCCTGTCGGTGCTGTGGCTCACGCCCATGCGCGCCCTGGCCGCCGACACGGCCCGCGCCCTGGCCGAGCCGCTGCAGGGCCTGGGCCTGCCCTGGACCGTGGGCGTGCGCACCGGCGACACCGCCAGCGGCGAGCGCGCGCGGCAGGACCGCCGCTTGCCCTCGGTGCTGGTGACCACGCCCGAAAGTCTCACCCTGCTGCTTACCCGTGCCGATGCGCGCGAACGCCTGGCGGCCGTGTGCGCCGTGGTGGTGGACGAATGGCACGAGCTGCTGGGCAACAAGCGCGGTGTGCAGGTGCAGCTCGCCCTGGCGCGACTGCGGCGCTGGAACCCGTCGCTGGTCACCTGGGGCCTGTCGGCCACGCTGGGCAACCTGGACGAGGCCCTGGCGGTGCTGGTGGGGCCGGACGGGCGCGGGCGGCGGGTGGAAGGCCGCATCGACAAACGCCTCGCCGTGGATACCCTCATCCCGGCCACCATGGAGCGCTTTCCCTGGGCCGGGCACCTGGGCGTGCGCTTGATCGAGGCGGTGATTGCCGAAATCGACTCCGCCGCCACCACCCTGTTGTTCACCAACACCCGCTCCCAGGCGGAGCTGTGGTACCAGGCGCTGCTGGAGGCGCGGCCCGACTGGGCGGGCCTCATGGCCCTGCATCACGGTTCCCTGGATCGCGAGATCCGCGACTGGGTGGAACTGGGCCTCAAGAACGGCACCCTCAAGGCCTGCGTGTGTACCTCCAGCCTCGACCTGGGCGTGGACTTCCTGCCCGTGGAGCGGGTGCTGCAGCTGGGCAGCCCGAAGGGTGTGGCGCGGTTGCTGCAGCGCGCCGGCCGCTCGGGCCACGCGCCCGGCCGCCTGTCGCGCGCCACCTGCGTGCCGACCCATGCGCTGGAACTGGTGGATGCCGCCGCGGCCCGCCGCGCCGCGGCCGCCGGGCGCATCGAGTCGCGCCGCCCGCCGCGCAAACCGCTGGATGTGCTGACCCAGCATCTGGTGAGTGTGGCGCTGGGCGGCGGCTTCCGCGCCGATGACCTGCTGACGGAAGTGCGCTCCACCCATGCCTACCGCGATCTGGGGGAGGACGAGTGGCGCTGGGCGCTGGATTTCGTCATGCACGGCGGCGAGTCCCTGGGCGCCTATCCCGAATACCGCCGCGTGGTGGTGGACGAGGCCGGCCTGCACCAGGTGCCCGATGGCCGCATCGCCCGGCGCCATCGCATGTCCGTGGGCACCATCGTGGCCGAGACGGCCATGGAGGTGCGCTGGATGAGCGGCGGGCGCATCGGCACGGTGGAGGAGAGCTTCATCGCCTGGTTGAAGCCCGGCGACTGCTTCCTGTTCGGCGGCCGCGTGCTGGAGCTGGTGAAGGTGCACGTGATGGTGGCTTACGTGCGCAAGGCCAAGCCCGGCAAGGGCGTGGTGCCGCGCTGGGGCGGCGGCAAGATGCCCCTGTCCAACGAGCTGTGCGAGGCCATTGTGGAACTGGTGGACCTGGCCCGCCGGGGCGAATATCCGGAGCCGGAAACCGCCGCCCTGGCGCCGCTGTTCCACATTCAGCGGCGCTGGTCGCGCATCCCCGGCTCGCAGGAACTGCTCATGGAGCAGGTGGACACCCGCGAGGGCCATCACCTGTTCTGCTTTCCCTTCGCCGGGCGGCACGTGCACACCGGCCTGGCGAACCTGTGCGCGCTGCGCATGGGTCGCGCCCAGCCGGCCACCTTCAGCATCAGCGTCAACGACTACGGCTTCGAGCTGCTGGTGCCCGAGCGGCTGGACTGGAACCGCGCCCTGCGCGAGGGGCTGTTCTCGGCCGCGAATCTGGAGGAGGACGCCCTTGCCAGCCTCAACGCCGGCATGCTGGCCCGCGGGCGCTTTCGCGAAATCGCACGGGTGGCGGGGCTGGTGTTCCAGGGCTTCCCGGGCGAGTCCCGCAGCCGCCGCCAGCTGCAGGCGTCCAGCGAACTGTTCTACGACGTGTTCGAGAAGTACGACCCGCGCAACCTGCTGCTGCAACAGAGCCGGCGCGAGGTGCTGGACAACGAGCTGGAGCTGCACCGCCTGCGCCAGGTGCTCGAGCGCATCGCCACCCGCAGCATCGTGGTCACCCGTCCGCCGCACCCCACGCCCTTTGCCTTTCCGCTGATGATCGAGCGCATCCGCGAAAAGCTCAGCACCGAAAAGGTGGGCGACCGGGTGGCGCGGATGCTCGCCGATCTGGAGAAATGGGCGGGTTGACGGCCGCCGTCAGACCAGGCACTTTCCGTCGAAGAATGCCTTGCGCCAGCGGGTGACTGTCACTTTCTCGAACAGTCCGGCGAGGGTGAAGGGGTCTTCGGCAATGAAGCGCTCGGCCACGGCCCTGTCGTCCGTGTCCACCAGCAAGACGCCGCCGCTGCCGCCCGTGCCGTCGTCTTCGATCAGGGCGCCTGCAGCCAGCAGCAGGTGCTGGTGGGCCTTGAGATAGTCCAGGTGGGCCGGGCGGGTGCTGGCGCGCACCGCGGCGCTGCCGGGCTTGTCCGTGGTCTGGATGGCGTAGGGCATGTGGGGTCTCCGGATGGTGTGGAAAGTGTCCTTGCAGCGGCGCGAATGTTAGACCAACCCCACGGCAAAGACCCGCGGCGGGTCCTGCGGGCGAGGCGCTGCCCGCCCTGCGGCACCCCTGCGCCTGGGCAATGCGCCGCGACCAAGTGCCCGCTGTTCAGGTCGGCTTGGCGTTTGTATCCACGAGCGCCAGCAGCACGGCGGCCAGCTCGTTGCAGAGCGCCCGGCGGTCCAGGCCCATCGCGTCGGTGTCGCTGCTGGCGATTGAATCGGCCACGGCCTCGAACATCAACAAGCGAAGGGCTGCGGCGGCCCTGAGCTTGGCGGAACCGCGCCGGCCGGTGAGCTCTACAACGGCGTTGATCTGCGCCGTCCGGCTGCTCATGCGGGCCGCGCGTACCCGCTCGTCGTCCCGCGACAGCACGATCAGCGCGTGCCGCAGCCTCGACCATGTGGCGTGGTGGTTGATCAACAAGGGCACGAGCTGGTGGATGCGCTGCCGGGGGCTGATCGTTTGGTCGCCGAAGACCTGGCGAATCAGCGTCCACTCCTCCAGCACCCATCGCTCGTAGACGGCCAGCAGAACGTCCACCTTGTCGCGGAAGTAGTTATAGAAAACGCCCGAGGACAGGCCCGCCCGTTGGGCGATGCGGCTGGTGGAGGTGGCGAACCATCCTGCTTCGCGGATTTCCGCAGCGGCCGCCTCCACCAGGGACTCGCGCAGATCGGTGCCCGGCGGCAGGGCATTGGGAGGGCGGCCGCGCTTGCGCGCCCCGTGCGAGTCATCGCTCAAGGCCGCGGCCGCACGGATATGGCGGCTGCCGCGCAAGCGCCACCGGGATGCCTCGACCGGCGGAGCAGGCCGGTGCAGCCGAGGGCCGTCAAGGTGCGCCACGCCGGGCGCGCCGGGCAAGCACGGCCGCGATCCACAGCAAACCCACCACGAAGAACACGGCGCGCGCCAGATGTAGCGGACGCAGAACCGGCGCACTGGCCACGAAAATCGCCACGCCCACGGGCGCCTGGATCCAGCGCAACACGAAGGCAAGCGCGCGCTCGGTCCGGTCGGACGGGTCGAGAGCGAACGACAGCGCAAACAGCCCGAAGTAGCTTGCAACGAACTTCACCTGGCTGGCCACCGCCTGGGCCTGAATGGCGTCTTGCGATAGCGGCAATCCCTGCGCGGCCATGGATAGTGAAGACAGCAGGTTGGCATTCTCAGCGGCATCGAGAGCCGCGGTGAGCAGCAGTGCTGTCGCGCCCGCGCGTGCGGCCACGGCGCCCTGGTGCGAGGGCTCGAAGCCCTGCGCCAGGGCGCTGGGCAGAAGCGCGAAGAATGACCCATACAGAATCAGAAACAGGAAATCAACCCACAGCTCGGTCTTGAGCGCCGCGCCGTTGGCCAGCAGCATGGCCGTCATCTCGGCGGCTGGCCGTATCACCTGGTACTGCCCCTGGGACACCCCTTGAACGAGTGACAACGCCAATAAAACGGCCGCTGCCGCGGCCCCGGCAATGGCCAGGCGAGCAACTGCAGACAGCGGGCTTGAGGACGGCATGGCGACTCCCATGAGTTTATTTATGATGAATAAGTCACAAAATGCGTGTCAAGCATCCATGGCGGTCAGAGGGGGCGAGCGGCGGGGCTGCCCTTTGCAGCAAGCAGCCCCGCGGGCGCACGGCGGCGCGACGGGACGCGGGTGCTAATCTTACTGTGTCAATAAAAGTAAGGCATTATGCGCACGTCTTCGTCCTTTGTGTGAGGAACGATGAGTGCGAGCGAACGATTTGACCGGTACATGGAACACCTCGCGGCGGGACTTGGGCATTCGGA
>Ga0209990_10000093_pt1 | contig 85680 bp, 72 predicted proteins | sample NOAtaG_6_FD_187304 | JGI IMG/M metagenome (GOLD analysis project Ga0209990, IMG submission 187304) | Freshwater lake microbial communities from Lake Erie, under a cyanobacterial bloom - NOAA_Erie_Diel5S_2200h metaG (SPAdes) (version 2) | ecosystem: Environmental > Aquatic > Freshwater > Lake ... | reverse complement strand
ATCACGCGCGGGGTCTTCACCAGCGTCAAGGACCTCGACAAGAAGCTCATGCGATACATCAGGGAACACAACAAGCACCCCAAGCCATTGAAGTGGATCTACGACAATCCTGATCATCGAATCCGGTGCAATTCATCTGGTTCGGTGGACTAGTGGACGCGACCTTCTACAGTGCGGGCCGGCTCCTCAGACGGGGCCTTTCGCAGTACGCGCTATCGGGAGGCAGCCTGCGCAAGCCAGGGGTCGGCGCCACGCCCGAGTACGACAATGGATACCTGAGCGCGCTTTGGCGGCAAGGCATCACCGACGCGCTGACGCTGGAGGCGCGTGCCGAAATGGAGCTTGGTGTGACACGCGTCGCCGGCTTCGCGGCCGCCTTCGCCCTACCCGTCGGTGAGGCGGAGATCTCGGGGGCCATCAATGACACCAACGGCCAGACCCATTGGCTTGGCGGCGCAGGCTACCGTTACTTGTCTCCAAAAACGTCCGCCACGCTGCGCTGGGACGAGGCCGACCAGGGTTTCCGGCTTGCAGGCGTGGTCGACCCACTGATGATGATCCAACATCTGGTGACGGCCACCGCAAGCCAGCAACTGACTCCAGGCATGAGCCTGAACCTGGGCTGGATCGAACAGCGAAGCGCGAGCGGTCACACCCAGCGCAGCGCCAATGCCGGCCTGGCATGGAGTCTTCCTGGCGGCGCCACCTCTCTCCTGTCGGTCGCGCGGGTAAGTCAATCGCAGAGCAGCAGCGATTCACTTCGGCTGACGTTGACTTTGCCGCTTGGCGCGGACCGCTTCGCCACGGCCAGCGTTGATGGTGGCACGGTGCGCCAGAACACCATCAGCGTGCAACGTTCGCTGCCCTTCTCCGAAGGCATCGGGTACCGTCTGTCGGCCAGCGACGGCAGCATAGGTACCCGCGGCGAGGCTTCGGTGCGAGCGCAGTCGCGGACGGTGCTGCTGTCGGCGGAGACCTCGATGTTTCAGGATCAACCCGGGTATTCTCGGTTCGGCGCCCGTGGCAGCCTGGGCACCCTCGGAGGCGCTGTGTTCGCGGCTCGATCCATCGACGACAGCTTCGCCCTGGTGCAAGCGCCTGGTGTGGCTAACGTCCCGATTCAACCCAACGGCCAGCCCGCCGGCCGGACTGACAGCAAGGGTCGTTTGGTGCTGCCCCGGGTGGCGGGGTTGGTGCCGCAGCGCGTGGAGGCAGAGGTGGATGCTCTTGACCCTGAAGTGGCAGTATTGGAAGAGCGTGCGGCGTTCGTGGCGGCGCCGCGCAGCGCGGTCATCGCGACTTTGGGCCTGAAACGAGTGTCGAGCGCGCTGATACGGGCGGTGAGACCCGACGGGAGCGTGCTGAGCGCTGGCGCCCCGGTGCAGGGTAGAGGCGACGTCGAGACTTCGAGCGTGGGTCCGAGGGGCGAGATATTCGTGCGCGCAAGGCCAGGGCCACAGCAGCTCAGCGTGGAGCACGAGGGGGTCGTACGCGGCTTAACTTCGTCCTTCCTGAACCACTGCCGCTTGGCGGTTTCCACGAAATCGGCCCGCTTCGATGCCAGTCCTCCCCGCCCTGACGGGTACTTTTTTCGCGTTCTTGCTACTTCAGGCGGGTACAGCACTGGCGCAGGTGGCGTGTTCGCTTCAGGTGCCAGCCATGAGCTTCGGTACTGTCGATGTGCTGGGTGGGCTGCCCATGGATCGTACGCTCGGCAGCATCGAGATCACCTGCAGCAACGCGGGTTCTGGCGAAACCGTCTTGGCGCTTCGCACCTCCGTCTCTTCGGGCGCCAGCGGTGACGATAACCGCAGGCGAATGACTGGTCCGGGCGGGGCAGTGCTCGAATATAACTTGTTCCGCGACCTCGGCCGTACTCAGCTGTGGCGCGTTGGAGGAGATCCGGCCCTGACCCTGCGTGTGCCTGCCAACGGGCAGTCGATACTGCTGCTGACAGTATTTGGGCGGCTTTACGGCCCGCGCGACGCGGCGGTCGGTGCGTGCCAGGACACATTGGTCACCACGGTCGACTTTTGAAGGGTCGTCAGGGTCCTCACGGTTCCCGAGATCCATGCCAGCAGTGCACTTGATCTTCCCGCGGGTTCCCTCTGCCCTGGCGGAGTCGAGCGCTCAAGAATCGATCTGGTGCGCCGTAACCCCCCTCTATGGGGCCAAGGGCACAGCTGTATTGCATGACTGTTTTGGCGGTGGGTTGTGCGCCCTATGCGGCGTTTTCCCAGACGCGGCAGGTGGGCGCATCTTTCGAGGTGAGCGCGGTGGTCGCACAGACGTGTACGGTCGGGATCGAATTCGCGCCCACGCCTGGTTGCGAGGCCTTCGTAAGCGAGAGCTTATGGCCTGCGGAGCGGGTTAGGCGTGGGACGGCGAGTCACCGCGAGGTTCTTCAGTACCCGTCCCTGGAAGGCAAGAAGCCATGGAGGCTCGTGGTGCGCATGGTAGATTTTTGACGAGCACCGCACATTGGCGATCGCGGTGGGACATTGGGCGCCGTCAGGGTTACCCTTCCCAAGGGGCGGGGCTGCATACGGCGTTGCGCCGCTGTGCCAGCCTGACGCATTTGTTTCAATGCCGTGAAGGCGAATGCGAGGCCGATAAGTGTCCGTCTTTGCCTCGCCAAAGAAGGGTGTCATATGGCCCTGTTTTCGCGATAGCATCGAGGAATGCCTGCGTTTCTGATTGTCGACATTGAAGTCAAAGACCCTGAAGGGTTCGAGTTCTATCGCCAGCTCGCGGCAACAACCATCGCCGCGGCTGGTGGCCGCTACCGCGTGAGGGGAGGGGGTTTCGAAGTCCTCGAGGGCGCATGGCAACCGCGCCGGCTGGTGGTACTGGAGTTCGATTCCATGGCCGCTGCGCGAGCTTGGTATGACTCCGATGCCTATGCGCCCGCAAGGGCCATCCGCCAGCAAACTGCTGCCAGCAACGTGGTGCTGGTGGAAGGGCTCTGACCCGGTCCTTTGTTGAGCGACTGGCAGCGTCGTTGCAACGGGCGCTAGAGCCCGCACCCCTAATGTTCCTTTCCCATTCCGCTCGGCGTCCGCGTGCATGCTCACACGTACGCCCTGTTGGAGCACCTTCTAGCGCGGGTCTACTGCAATGATAGGTTGATGGGAATCCAATCTCGATTCATTCTCGAGGTCGGCTTGCGGGAGTTGCCACAAAAACAAACAGTTGTTTGAGAAATGTCGTAACATTATCAATTGAAACAGCTAACTGTGTAAGAATTCAACCAATCCTGGGACTTTAGCGTCGGCGCAAGGGCCAAAAATGCGGAGACCTGTTTTCTGGAAGGCCGACTGGTTTCTCGCGGCGGCGATCGCGGTGTTGCTGTTGGTTTTTTCCCGCGTGGCCCTGGTCCCCGAGCTTGATCGACTGGTCTATGACATGGGTGTGCGGGCCACGGGTCGATCCCCCGCTGACAAAGTCGTAGTCATTGCCATCGACGACCAGAGCATTCAGAACATAGGTCGCTGGCCCTGGCCTCGCGACGTTCATGCAAAGATGTTCGAGGTCCTGGCTGCCGCCAAAGCCCGTGTGGTGGGCACCACGGTGCTATTTACAGAACCGCAGATCGATCCTGGGCTCGACTATGTAAACAAGCTGTCGCAACTCTTTGACGCGGCGCCGCCCCCAGTCCGGCAGGCTCTCCCCGAGATGGAGGTCTTGCTGGGTAAGGCGCGCGATAACCTGGATACCGACAGAACACTTTCCGAATCGCTTTCCGCGGCAGGAAACGTGGTAATGCCCATTCTTTTCCAGCTTGGGCAGCCTCTGGGCAACCCAGATCGTCCACTCCCTGAATTCGTCAGCAGGGCTGCCCTGACCGGTGTGGATCAAGGTGTCAGCGCTGCCGGCCCGGAGGTGTTACCCATTCCGGCCTCGGGGATTCTGTACCCGCTGGATGCTTTTGGGACCAAGGTCGCGGGTGTCGGCCATCTGAATACCGTACCGGACGTGGACGGCAGCATCCGCTCTGAGGCCTTGGCCATCCGCTACTACGACAGCCTACTACCGTCCCTCGCGCTCACCATTGCCGCCCGCAGTCTCAACCTGCGGCCGGAGGATTTGAAGGTGCGCCTTGGGGAAGGTGTTCGTCTGGGCGGCCTCAACATCGGTACCGATCCCGAGTTGCAGATGCTCACCTATTTCTACAAGGATCGTGACGGTCGACCCGCTTTCCAGGTGGATTCATTCTTTGACGTTCTTAACGGCAAGATTCCAGCGGACAAGTACCGGGAAAAGATCGTACTGATCGGAGCTACCGCGGCAGGGGTCGGCAGCGCCCAGGTGACCCCAGTGTCGCCCGCGATGCCGCCGGTTCTGACGCTAGCCCATTCCCTTTCGTCAATCCTTCAGGAAGATTTCTTCGTGCGGCCCGTGTGGGCGACGGCGGTGGAGTTGGCCGTCTTCTTGGCGGTGGCGCTTTATCTGGCACTCCTGCTGCCGCGCCTCAGGGCAGGGCCTGCAGCCGTGGTGACGGCTATCATTGGTTCGTTGCTCCTGGCCACGCACTTCGGCCTCATGACCGCCCAGCTCATCTGGATACCGCTCATGTCGACATTAGTCTTGCTTGTGGTCGGCCATTTGTCACTCACCACTAAGCGCTTCCTTGCAACCGAGCGAGGGAAAGCGAAGTCGGACACTGAATCGGCTGAGTCGAACCGTATGCTTGGTTTGGCATTTCAAGGGCAAGGCCAGCTGGACATGGCCTTTGACAAGTTCCGCAAGTGCCCACTCGATGACACCTTGTTGGATAACATGTACAACCTCGCGCTTGATTTTGAGCGTAAGCGCCAGTTCAACAAGGCTCTGGCGGTGTACGAGTACATGCACGGCTACAACCCCAAGTTCCGGGACCTGCCGCAAAAACTCTCCCGATCCAAGCAAATGTCCGAGACGGTGGTGCTTGGCGGGGCTGGCGGGCGAAGTAATGTCTCTACGGTGTTGATCGACGGCGGGCAGGTGGAAAAGCCGATGCTGGGGCGCTACCAGGTGGAGAAGGAACTCGGCAGAGGCGCCATGGGAACCGTCTATCTGGGGCGCGACCCAAAGATCGGCCGTATGGTCGCCATCAAGACCATGGCGCTGTCCCAGGAGTTTGAGCCCGAGGAACTCGAGGACGTCAAGCAGCGTTTCTTCCGCGAGGCTGAGTCTGCGGGCCGGCTCAATCACCCGGACATCGTCGCCATCTATGACGCCGGCGACGAACACGATCTCGCCTATATCGCCATGGAGTTGCTCAAGGGCAAGGATCTTGCGGGCTTTACCAAGCGCGGCGCCCTCCTGCCGATTCATCAGGCGATGGAGCTGTGCGCCCGGGTTGCAGATGCGCTTGCATATGCGCACCGGCAGGGCATCGTCCACCGTGACATCAAGCCCGGAAACATCATGTATGACGCGGAAACCGATTCGGTCAAAGTCACCGACTTCGGCATTGCCCGCATCACGGATTCCTCAAAGACCAAGACTGGGATGGTGCTTGGTACGCCGTCCTTCATGTCGCCCGAGCAACTTTCCGGGATGAAGATCGATGGCCGCTCTGATCTTTTCTCCCTAGGGGTGATGTTGTACCAGCTGTGTTCGGGGGCCTTGCCATTCAATGGCGACACCATGACACAACTCATGTTCAAAATCGCCAACGAGCCTCCCGTCGACATTCGCTCGGTCAACCCAGAGGTGCCGGAATGCCTCGTTGCCATTCTTGACCGCGCCCTTGCTAAGGATGCGGCGCATCGCTTTCCCTCTGGGTCGGAAATGGCGGAAGCACTACGGGCCTGCAGATCGCTTCTCACCACCGGTAGCATCGACGTAAGCCTTTAAGACGAAGACCAAGCGGCCAAAGATGAATCTAAGCGACATTCTCGAGACTGCTGCGGCGACCGACACCGGCAAGGCGCGTTCTCACAACGAGGACGCCATTGCTTCGGATGCCGAAGTCGGGGTGGCTGTGCTGGCGGACGGGATGGGCGGGTACAACGCCGGCGAGGTAGCGAGCGGCATCGCTGTTGCGATGGTCAGCTCGGACTTGCGTGACAGAGTTTTGAGCACGAAACTTCACTCACTCCCGCAATCTGAGGGGGACCGGCAGGCCATCCGTTTGCTTGAAGGTGCCGTAGCGAAAGCAAACGCCTCGATCTACGAGACGGCCAATAGTCAGCCGCAGTACGCTGGCATGGGAACAACGCTGGTAGTGGCGCTTCTGCGTGATAACCGCCTTACCGTCGCGCACGTGGGAGACTCGCGGCTGTACCGGATGCGCGACGAAAAGCTTTCCCAGGTGACACGAGACCACAGCCTGCTACAGGAGCAGATCGACATCGGAATGATCACCAAGGAAGCTGCGCGCCGGTCCCAGAACAAGAATCTGGTGACTAGAGCGCTCGGGATCGAGCCAGAAGTCGAGCCGGAGATTCATACCCACGATGTGCAGCCGGGCGACATATACCTGCTGTGCTCCGATGGTCTGAACGACATGGTGGAAGACGAGGACATCGAACTCGCCCTCAATTCTCTCGGCTCAAATCTACCGCTGGCCGCCAATCAGCTTGTGGAAATGGCCAACGATAACGGTGGCCGCGACAATGTGTCTGTCGTGTTGCTCAAGGTGAAGCGAGAGTTCCCTGCGAAAGAGACTTGGCTGACCAAGGTCCTTTCGTGGTTTAAGTAAACACGAGGTTGACGCAATGGCAAAACTTATCCTGAGTCTCGACGGCGTGATGTTGAAAGAATTTCCGCTTACGAAGGAACGCACGACGATCGGCCGTAAGCCGCACAACGACATCCCTATCGAAAATCTCGCCGTGAGCGGTGAGCATGCCGCAATCATTACCATCCTCAATGATTCATTCCTCGAGGATCTCGGCAGCACCAACGGCACCCTCGTCAATGGCCAACCGATCAAGAAGCACTTTCTTCAGAACAACGATGTGATCGAGATTGGCAAGTACAAAGTGAAGTACGTGAACGAGGTGGTGTCCACGACGACCGCAGCCGATTTCGAAAAGACCATGGTGTTGCGTGCCCCGCCGCGGGCGCAGGCTGGGACGAATGCGAATGCCGGGCCAGAGTCAGGGGTTCCAAAGTCTCTGTCCGATACGCAGATCAACCCGCCATTTGCTGGCAGCATGCCCGGCGGCGCCTCGATGACCCCAGGAACTCGCCTTACCAGCCCGGGTGGTGCACAAGGAGCGGCGCATCCAACGCTCTCTCCCGCTTCTCAGCCGCCCATGAATGCGGGCACGGCTCCACCAGGCACCGGAATCATTCAGATTCTCTCGGGCTCCAACGCTGGCCGAGAGTTGCCTCTCACAAAGGCGCTGACGACCCTGGGAAAGCCGGGCGTGCAGGTGGCGGTCATTGCCAAACGCTCGCAAGGTTATTTCATCACGCACGTGGAAGGTGCCAACTCCACGGTTGTGAATGGCAAGGTTCTCGACGCCCAAACGCACCCGCTCTCAGACCACAGCATCATCGAACTCGCGGGAGTGAAGATGGAGTTCTTTCTCAAGGGCGCCTGATCGCAACCGGGGGGGGCGCATGAAGATCATCGAGCCCCAGTCACCAGAATCCTAAAGGGGCGCCCGGCCCCGACGAGGGAGGTTTGTGAAGAAGCTGCCGGTGCGCATCTTCCTCGGTCTGGCCGTTGCAGCGGTTTTTCTGGGGCACGCCTCCCGCTTGATGCCGATAGCCGTCATCGATGCGTTGGAGTCGGTCGCCTACGACGCTCGCTTGCTGCTCACGATGCCCCGCAGCCTGGACCCGCGGGTCGTGATAGTGGACATTGACGAAAAGAGCCTGGCGGCCGAGGGAAGGTGGCCGTGGCGGCGGGATAAGCTGGCTGTCCTTCTGGATCGCCTTTTCGAAGACTATTCCGCTGCGGTGGTGGGCTTCGATGTGGTGTTCGCCGAGCGCGACGAGAGCTCCGGGCTTGACGTGCTTAAAGCGCTGGCGCGCGGCGAATTGTCCAACAATTCCCAATTCCGCGCGGCAGTGGAGGCCATGGCGCCGCGCCTGGACACCGACTCGGTCATGGCTAATCGACTCAAGGGGAGGCCGGTACTCCTCGGCTACTACTTTTCCGACCAAAAAGCGGGAAACAGGGAGTTGGCGATTGGTCAACTTCCCAAACCCGTTCTTGCACCTGGCACTTTCGCCGGCAGAAACCTTGTCTTTGACACGTTCCCAGGGTATGGCGGCAACCTGGAAGTGCTGCAATCAGCGGCCGCGGGCGGTGGGCATTTCAATCCCTCGACCGATAGAGACGGGGTTCATCGTTCCGTTCCAATGTTGGTCGAGCATCGGGGCGCTTACTACGAATCTTTGTCACTGGCGGTAGTGCGGCATATCGCCGGATCGCCGCCGGTACAGGCAGGCTTTCCGCCCGAGTCTGTGTTCACCCGCGGCTATCCGGGCCTGGAATGGGTGGAGGCTGGTCCAGTGCGAGTTCCCGTGGATCAACGGGCAAATGCCCTAGTGCCTTACCGGGGCCCATCAGGAAGTTTTCCTTATGTCTCGGCTACCGACGTTTTGAACGGAACCGCATCCGCCGAAACGCTACGCGGCCGGATCGTCCTGGTAGGCACTACTGCGCCCGGCCTGCAGGATCTCCGCTCCACACCGGTGAACCCCGTGTATCCCGGGGTCGAGATTCACGCCAACCTGATCACTGGCATGTTGGACGGTACGATCAAGCAGAAGCCTCCCTATGTGCTGGGGGCGGACGTGCTTCTTCTGGGAACTGCCGGAATAACCATGGCTGTGGCACTGCCACTGCTAACCCCTCTTTGGGCGACGGTGGTCAGTGCCTTGACTCTGCTCGTCTTGGGTGGACTCAACCTTCTGGTCTGGACTCAGGCCAACTTGGTGTTGCCCTTGGCCTCCGGTTTGCTGGCTGTCTTCAGCATCTGGGCGCTCAACATGGTATATGGTTACTTTGTCGAAGCCCGCGCCAAGCGCGAAATCGCGGCTCGGTTCGGCGAATACGTGCCACCGGAGATCGTGGATGAATTGGCGCGAAATCCTGGGGCGTCCTCCTCGATGGAGAGCGTCGAGCGAAACCTCACCATACTGTTCTCTGATGTGCGGGGTTTCACCAAGATCAGCGAAAGCCTTGACGCTCGCAATCTCTCGGCCTTGATGAACGAGTACCTGACGCCCATGACGCGTGCCGTCCACGTCACGCGAGGAACGATCGACAAGTATATCGGCGACGCCATCGTGGCTTTCTGGGGTGCGCCGTTGGAAGACGCGTCCCATGCTTCTCATGCCTTACAGGCTGGCCTCGACATGCAGAGACGCTTGTCCGAAATCAACGACGATTTTGCCGCCCGGGGTTGGCCGCGCCTGGCGGTGGGTATCGGCCTCAACACCGGGCACGTCAGGGTCGGGAACATGGGCTCTGAAGTGCGAGTCGCGTACACTGTGATGGGAGATGCGGTGAACCTCGCCTCACGACTCGAAAGCCTCACGAAGCACTACGGTGTTTCGATGCTGGTGGGTGAGGCGACACGTGCCGCTGCTCCAGAGTTCGTCTACCGCGAAATCGATCGTGTACGCGTGGTGGGCAGGGAAGGGCCAGTGACCATTTTTGAGCCGTTGGGGCGTCAAGGAGAGGTTCCGCAGGACGTCCTAAGCCGGACGAAGCTTTTCCAACAGGCGCTTAAATTCTATCGAGCCCAGGATTGGGACAAGGCGGAACTGCAATTCCTCAATCTCGCCAAAGCAGAAACCGACACGCATCTGTGCCAAGTGTTCGTCGCTCGAATTGTGCAACTTCGCGCCCAGCCTCCCGGCCCTGACTGGGACGGCGTGCACCGCATGGACCTGAAATAAGGAGCCGCGATGCAACTGAGAGTATTGGGCTGCAGCGGTGGCATTGGCGGTAACCTGCGAACCACGTCTTTCCTTCTGGATCACGACGTGCTCATTGATGCCGGAACAGGAGTAGGAGACCTCACTCTGGCGGAATTGCGGCGCATCGACCATGTGTTTCTTACCCACGCCCACCTTGACCACGTGGTGATGTTGCCATTCCTGGTGGACACCGTGTCCACCATGCGTGATTCGCCTATCACTGTGCACGTCACGGATGAAACCCGCGCGATCCTGCGGGATCACATATTCAACTGGAGAGTCTGGCCCGACTTTTCCGCCATCCCGGACACGCAAAGCCCGGTCATGCAGTTTTCCTCTGTGCGCGTCGGCCAGGCCGTCGACCTCCAAGGCAGGAGGATCACGCCCCTGCCAGCCGTCCATACTGTTCCCGCAGTGGGTTACCGTCTTGACAGCGGCCGCGCGAGCCTCGTCTTTACCGGAGACACCACCAGTTGCGATTCGTTATGGGAATCCATAAACGTCATCGACAATCTCCGCTACGTCATCATCGAAACAGCCTTTAGCAATGCGGAAAAGGACCTCGCGGTGGCTTCACGCCACCTTTGGCCCGATGCCCTGGCCGTCGAACTGGTAAAGCTGAAGCGACCTGCGCGTATTTTCGTCACACATCTGAAACCCGGTGAGGGTGCGCTAACCATGGCGGAGGTGGAAGACCGCGCGGGAGCACATGAACCGCGCATGCTCAGTAACGGCCATGTCTTTGAGTTCTGATCCTGCTCGGCCCCTTGTGCGAGGCGATAGAGCAGACCCCGAAAGTTTCAGTAATCTTGCACGACGCGGTGCGCCGCCTTTTGCCTCCTTGAACGGCTAATCGGGAATCCACCCATGAGTTCGGTACTCGAGTCGAAGCCCAATGCTGCCCAGAACGTTGCTGAGATCAGCCGCAAGCTGGAATTCCAGCGCAGGCTGCAGGCGTTAACGAACCGCATCCATGGCACGGCCAATGTTGACGAAATCATCCTTGAACTGTCCACGGACATCTGCACGTTGTTCAACGCAGATCGACTGACCATCTACACCGTCACCGAAGACCGCACGGCCATCGTTTCAAAGGTCAAGACAGGGCTTGCGTCGTTCAAGGACCTCAAGCTGCCTCTTAACGACCTCTCGGTCGCAGGGTATGTGGCGACTGCGCGGAAGCTCGTGAATATTCGTGATGTCTACGATGACAACGAATTACGTGGGTTGTCTCCGCAACTCCGATTTCTCAAGGAGGTGGATAAGCGCACCGGCTATCGTACGAAACAGATGATGGCCGCTCCTATCGTGGAGGCTGGCAGCGGGGACCTGATTGGCGTGGTTCAGGTCATCAACAACAAGGCGGGCGAGAGTTTCAGCCCTCTGGTGGAAGAGGGCCTGACGAGTCTGTGCGAGACGCTTGCGGTAGCACTGCGCTTGCGCCAGCGCGCACCTGCGGCGCTTCGAGGTAAATATGACGGCCTTGTTGCGAACGGGGTCCTCTCGGCAGAGGAACTGGAACTCGCCCAGCGCTCCGCCCGGCGAAAGGGCCTCGATATCGAAGAGGTTCTGATCGACGAATTCAAGGTCAAGCAACAAGCCATTGGCGAGGCATTAGCGGCTTTCTTCGGCGTTGCCTATGAACCGGCACGCCCAGACCGAATCAAGCCCCAGGACTTGCTCAAGAATCTCAAGCGTGACTTTGCCGAATCCAGCGGCTGGATTCCGCTAGAGGACTCCACGGAGGGCCTCATCACTCTCACGCCCGATCCAGAGCGCCTGCGCGTTTCGCGAATCGTGTCGACTGTCTTCCCGAAAGCAAAGGTGGTTTACCGCGTCACCACTTTGCGGGAGTTCCGATCCACGCTCGACAGTTTCTTCGGCGGCGGGGCCACCTCGGAGGGCCTGGATCTCGGCGATGTGGGCGATTTGCTCGGCAAGCTCTCGGATGAGTCTGGTGAGGAAGGTGTCTTGGGGGAGTCACCCGAAGACGTCTCCATGGCGCAGGACAACGAGCTGGTCAAGCTCGTGAACAAGATCATCGTAGACGCCTATCACCAGGGCGTTTCGGACATTCACATTGAGCCTGCCCCGGGGAAGGGAAAGACGGAAATTCGCTTCCGCAAGGACGGTAGCCTGGTCCCGTACATTTCGGTACCGGCCGCGTACCGGAATGCGCTGGCAGCGCGGCTTAAGATCATGTGCGACCTTGATATCTCCGAGCGCCGCAAGCCGCAGGACGGCAAGATCAAGTTCAAGAAGTTCGGGCCCCTCGATATCGAGTTGCGCGTCGCGACCGTGCCCTCCCAGGGCGGCGTTGAAGACATCGTGATGCGTATCCTGGCCGCGGGCGAACCTATCCCCCTCGACAAGCTTGGCCTGTCGACGCTCAACAACAAGAACCTCAAGGACTGTGTCTCCAAGCCCTACGGCTTGTTCTTTGTCTGCGGCCCCACTGGCTCGGGCAAGACCACCACCCTGCACTCGGTGCTCGGCTATCTCAATACGCCGGAGACCAAGATCTGGACGGCCGAGGACCCAGTTGAAATCACCCAGAAGGGATTGCGCCAGGTGCAGATGAACCCAAAGGCTGGGTTGACCTTTGCCACGGCCATGCGCGCCTTTCTCCGAGCCGATCCCGACATCATCATGGTGGGCGAGATGCGCGACAAGGAAACCACCTCCATTGGCGTAGAGGCTTCACTCACTGGTCACCTCGTGTTTGCCACCTTGCACACCAACAGCGCGCCCGAGTCCATCATTCGCCTGCTGGACATGGGCATGGATCCATTCAACTTTGCCGATGCCCTGTTGGGTGTTCTTGCCCAGCGCCTCGCCAAGCGGTTGTGTGGTAAGTGCAAAATGCCCCACCCCGCCAGTCCTGAAGAAATCAAGGGCATGCTCGAGGAGTATTCCGTTGAGCTCAGGAATACCGAGGCGTGGAAGAAGGATGCGAAAGGCTGCTATGAGGCCCTGTACCGAGAATGGATCAAGAATTTCGGAAACGACAAGCAGCAGATCATCATCAACTCGCCTGTTGGCTGTGATGCCTGCAGCGGCACCGGCTACAAGGGTCGGGTGGGTCTTCATGAGTTGCTGATGGGCACTGATCCTGTGAAGAAGCTCATCCAGGAGCGTGCCAGGGTGGCTGAGATCGTGGCCACTGCGCTCGCAGAGGGCATGCGCACTCTGAAGCAGGACGGCATCGAAAAGGTCCTGCAGGGCATCACCGATATGAAACAGGTGCGCGCTGTCTGCGTCAAGTAAGGGCAGGCACGGATCTGGTTGGACGGAGATGACGATCACCATGAGCGGTGGCGCCCAGGAAGCCCTAGACCTGCTCATGCGCCTTGACGAGCTGAACGCGGTGGGAATCGCGCTTTCCAGGGAGCGCGACATTGACCGCCTGCTCGAAGCAATTCTCGTGGCGGCCAAAAGGATCACGAATGCCGACGGAGGTACCCTCTACCGCCGTCACGCGGGCGATGAAGACCGGCTCGCTTTCGAGATCATACGCACCGACTCCCTCGGAATAGCGATGGGGGGCACTACTGGAGCGCCGATCCCTTTCGAGCCGGTACGGTTGCATGATGTCTCTGGAGGGGAGAACACCTCCATGGTGGTGGCCTATGCCGTGCTTCGCGACACCACAGTGAACATCGCCGATGCGTACTCCGAAGCCGGGTTCGACTTCTCGGGTACCCGGGCCTTCGACGCCCAGACCGGATACCGCTCTCGGTCCTTTCTCACCGTGCCGATGAAGAACCATGAGGGAGAGATCATCGGCGTATTGCAGCTCATCAACGCCAAGGATCGCGTCACTGGCGATGTGACGGCGTTCAGCCCGGCTGACGAGCGGCTCGCCAGCTCGCTTGCTTCTCAAGCGGCAGTTGCACTCACTAATCAGTTGCTCATTTCGCAGCTAGAGGATCTCTTCGAGTCGTTCATCAACCTCATCGCGGAGGCCATTGACGACAAGTCGCCCCATACGGGCGGTCACTGCGAGCGAGTGCCGGTGCTCACCATGATGCTGGCTGAGGCTACTCATGGGACGTCGGTGGGTCCACTTGCAGAATGGCAAATGACTCCACGCGATCGTTACGCGCTTAGGATCGCGGGGCTGCTGCACGACTGTGGCAAAGTGGTCACTCCGGTGCATGTGGTGGAAAAAGCCACCAAGCTGCAAACCATCCACGACCGTATCGAGCTGCTGGACACACGGTTCGAGGTCGTCAAGCGCGATGCCGAAATCGCCATGCTGCGCGCCCGACTCGATGCCCCTCACGGCGACGCGTCCCAGGCGGGCCCGTCACTGGAACTAGATCTCCGGCGCCGCCTTCAAGTGATCGATGAAGACCGCGATTTCCTCCGCCTCACCAATCTGGGTGTGGAATGCATGCGGCGGGAGGATCAGCAACGGGTACAGGCAATCTCCAGTAACTATCGTTGGCGTGACCCTGGCGGGGAAATGCGCGATTTCCTCACCGATGACGAAATCGAGAATCTCACCATCCGAGCCGGTACCCTTACTGAGGCTGAGCGGCGGATCATCAACCAGCATATCGACATCACCATCAGGATGCTCGAGTCGCTACCTTGGCCTAGGCACTTGAAGCAGGTGCCCGAATACGCGGGCGGCCACCACGAGCGCATGGACGGGGCGGGTTATCCCCGTGGCCTGACCCGTGAACAGATGTCGGTGCAGGCGCGCATCATGGGCATCGCGGACATCTTCGAGGCGCTTACGGCCCGAGATCGCCCCTACAAGAAAGGGAAAACGCTCACCGAGTCGCTGCACATTCTTGGGAATTTCAAACTTCGTGGTCACATCGACCCGGACCTCTTTGACGTTTTTGTTCGAGAACGCGTTTATCTTCGCTATGCGGAGCAGTTCCTTGAAACCGAGCAAATCGATGAAGTCGACGTATCGAGGATCCCCGGGTACGGTGGTGATTGACAAAAAATGTCAGTTTCGAGGCCATTGTGATAGCCTGACAGCCTTCATAGTGCATCCCGCCAGCGGCTCCCGCACTCTGATCGACTTTGGTGAACCGGCATAATCCCATTGAAAACAGATTGTTGGGCTCCCTGGGCTGGTGGTAAGATAAGTCGGGCATAAACTTTGAGTTCAAGGTTGCTCAGCAGGTGCCGTTAAAGCTTCTGCATCAGTTGTTGTTCAATCCCGCTTTACTTTCTTGGGAGTGTTTTCAATGAAGCGAATCCAACAAGGTTTTACCCTCATCGAATTGATGATCGTGGTGGCGATCATCGGCATCTTGGCGGCCGTGGCCCTGCCTGCCTATCAGGACTACACCGTGCGCGCGAAGGTGCAGGAAGCCACCACGTTGAGCCAGGGTTTTCGTCAAGCTTATGCACAAGCATGTGCTGAATCCAATGGCTCCGCCGCTGGTTTTCCTAACAGCATCACGGGCGCTTACGTTTCGGGAATCTCCGGAGCCGCTGGTGCTAGCACCGGTACTGTTGGCGTTACGATGAGTGCGATTGGCTCCTCAATTGGTGCCGGTCAAACCATCGTCTGGAGCGCCACCTGTGATGACGCTGGGACTCGCTGGACCGTAACCGGTACCGTCGCCTCCAAGTTCTATCCGAAGACCTAACGGGCCTGGTGTTTTTCGGACGGCGGGGGAGGTTTGCTTCCCCCGTCGTTTGCTTTTGGAACCGTGCTTTTCGCCACCCCCGGAGACGCGTGTGGTGCGGTCAAACACCCGCCAGGTCCCCGAAGAGTCGCAGATAGTTTCGCCTTACGCCATTCCAACCGGAGAGCACCCGGCGGCCGTCAACGCCGAACCCGATTGGCAGCGGGGTCTCAGTACCCAAATGCTTCGTGAAGCCCTACGGGCTGCACTAGGGTCTCCGCGGGCACGCAGAGCAGGTTCAACGCTTCCTCGTTGTCGAACTCGTTGACCGTTTCGCCAGCGAAGTTTGCAGCATTGAACCGTCTCGTTTTGTGCCAACACAAGCGATAGCCCAGCGAGCGAATCTGCGACGGCAGCGCTACTGATGGTCGGTGTTGGCCTGCGCGCACACATAAAAACGGGTGCAGGCGCTGAACGGTTACCTGAGCGCCTAGTCCACGGGGCGCCCAGATTCGGGCGGCACTTTGCCGCGATGGTCCTCACAGCTCTTTGAGAAGTCCACCGGCCCGAGCCACGGGGCATGGCCGCCACAGCACTTGCAAATGCCTCTGGGCCCCTGGTGTGGCCCGTGTTGGCCTGCATGGCCAACGCCCTCAAGAGACACGGAAATCGGCCAGTCGCCCCGCAGCCTCATGCATCACCGGCGCCCAATCTTGAAACTCGCGCTGACGCAACAACCGTAGGCTGGGATACCACGGCGTGTCCTCGCGGCCCATCTGCCAGCGCCAGTCCGGGTTGAAGGGGAGCAGCACCCACGCGGGCCGACCCATCGCGCCAGCTAGATGCGCCACTGAGGTGTCCACGGTAATGAGCAGGTCAAGCTCCGAAAGGACCGCTGCGGTGTGGGAGAAATCGTCGATCAATGGCGCAAGGTTTGTCCAGGAGACCCTGTCGGGTCGAGCCAGGCATTCGGCAGCGGCCGTGCCGAACTGCAGCGAACAGAAACTCACACCGGGTACAGCGAGCAGCGGGGCGAGTTCCGAAAAGGGGATTGAGCGATTCGCGTCATTTGGATGAGAAGGGTTTCCTGACCAAACCAGGCCCACACGCGGACGGGACACTGCCGCCAAGGCAGCTACGGCGGAGCCGCGGGCTGCGCTACGGATGTAGGGGCCATCCCAGGGCGGGTCAAGGGCCGTGGGCCCGATGCGATGGGGCAGCGACATGAGCGGGCAGTGGAAGTCCGCTCCAACCGCCGTTCCCGGGCGTACCACCCGCGCTGGCACCGAGCCGGCCAATAGGCCGACCAGGGGTGTCTGAGCCTCGAGGATCACTTGCGCTCCTAGGGCGGCAAGCCGCGGGACGTACCGCACGAATTGCAAGGTATCCCCCATGCCCTGCTCAGGCCATAGCAGGATGCTGCGCCCGGCAAGGGATTCGCCGCGCCAGGGTTGCCCAGGACCGCTGCGAATGGTGCCGGCGAACATGCGTGTTCCGAAGCGATGTTCGAACTCCGCGAATCCTTCCATCAATCTGCCTGAAAGCAGCAGAAGAAGGGATCTGGAAAACAGCATTTCCGGGCTGACCAACCCGGCGGCGAGCGCCTTGTCATACAACCCGAATGCTTCGTCCAACCGATTTTGGGACATGCGCAGCAGCGCCTGATTTGCCCAGACCTCGGGCGGGAAATCAGGTTGGCTGGCCGCGTGCTGAAGCAACACCTCCGCTTCGCGGTGACGGCGGGTCTGGATCAAAAGATGACTCAGATTGACGAGCGCTGGCAGGTGCGTCGGGTTTATCTCCAGCGCGCGCCTTAACGCATCCTCGGCCTTTTCGAGACCGCCGTGACTGTGCAGGTGAGCGCCATAGTCGCACCACAGCGTGGCGTCGGCGGGCGCCAGGTCGATCGCGCTCAAGTAGGCAGTCTCTGCCTCCGAAGCGCGGCCGACGTGATCGAGGCACCTGGCTAGCAGCGCCGCACCCTGTCCGGCAGGATCGCGTTCCAGAAGCTCGTGGCACTCCTCGATCGCGGCATCGTACCGCCCCAGGGCGCGCAGGCACTGCACGGCATTCACGCGCGCCAGCAAGAAGCCCGGATCGATCGCGAGCACCTTGCGAAGCTGCGCCAGAGCTTCAGCCGGAAAACCGCGGCTGAACAGCACATTACCCAGTGCCATCAGCGCATGCACATCATCGGGAGTTTCTTCAAGGCATCGGCGAAGAGCGGTCTCTGCGCCATCAAGACTGCCGGCTTGCGCCAACGCCAAGGCAGCCTGGACCTCAGGGGAGGGGTTAGCAGGGGCCTGCTTCTCAGCGGCTTTGCGCGGTCGCAACCACGGAACCATAGCGTCGCTCAGGCGGTTTCGGATAACCAGTCATGCCACATGCCACGGTATGCCGACTCCAGATGGCGGGTGAAGCGCGTGGCGTCAGTGAGCGGGCTGCGCTGCATGGCCGGACGAAGGCGGGTGCGCAAGTCGGCCAACCGCGCGGGGTCCTTGGCAAGCGAAACAGCCAATGCCACATAACCGTCGGGATCGTGTGCCACGAGATCTCCAGCCCCCACTGCTTCCAGCAGACTGACTCCCACACGGCTGGCGTGCCGATCGCCTGCGAGGCTTACCACCGGAACGCCCATCCACAGCGACTCGCAGGTGGTGGTAGTGCCGTGGTAGGGGAATGTGTCGAGCTGCAGGTCGAGTCCCGCTATCGTGGTCAAGTGCTCGACGCGGCCGGGAACAACCCCCGAAAGCTGGACGCGTGCGGGCTCCACGCCAAGGGCTGTCAGGCGGCGCAATGCACGCTCGCGCACCTCTTCGTCCTTCAGGGCGCCAGTCTTGATCTGCAGACGCGAGCCTGGCGCCTCGCGGAGGATGCGTGCCCACAGCTCCAGCACGAGATCCGTCACCTTGGAAAAGTTGTTGAAGGCGCCAAAGGTCACGAAGCCGCGCTCCTGCAGGGGTAGTGGCATCACTCCAGGCGCCTCGGGAGGGGGCCGATAGGTCAGGAACGTCTCCGGCAAACGCCAGAGCCGCTCCACATACTGGGCCTCGGCGTCGGGCGCGGGGTCGGCGCGGTCATCGGTGATGCGCCAGTCAAAGGCTTTTAGCCCCGTGGTGTTGGGATACCCGAGCCAGCTGGCCTGTATCGGCGCGACACGCCGCGACGCTGCCGGAAGGCGTGTTCGGGCCGTATGGCCTCCCAGGTCCACCAGAATGTCGAGCTGGTCCTCCAGCATGAGCGACTCGAGTCTGTCATCGTCCAGGTTGGCGACTTCCCGCCAAAACACGGCGCGATCCCTGATGCGGCGGGTGACTTCATCCACTTGCGTATCGTTGTAGTACCCCACCACTTCCACGGCGCGCGGGTCGTGAGCCTCGATGACGGGTTCGATGAAGAATGCCACCACGTGCTTGCGGAAATCTGGCGATAGGTAACCCACGCGCAACCGGCGCTGGGGGTCGCGGTTGCGGGTGAAGGCATGCCGGTCCCGACGGGGCGGGTAGGCATTTCCGTAACGGCGATGTTCCTCGATCAGCACCTGTGGTGTGCTTTCCGAGCGGTAATTCAGGGTCAGCAGCGTGTTACTCCAGGCTTGCCGAGGATCCGGCAGGATTTCCACCGCACGGCGCGTAGCCGCCAGGGCTTCGTCGAGGCGCCCTTGCACCAGCAGCGCGTTGCCGAGATTCAGCCAGGCGTCGCCTGCATCGGGGTGGCGCGACAGCGTGCGCCGGCAGGCCGCCTCGCTTGCCGAAAGCTCGAAAGTGAGGTGGTCAAGAACCTGCAACCCTATCTGGGCCTGAAGCAGGTCGGGATTGAGCTCGAGCGCGCGCTTCAAGGATTTTTCGGACTCGGGGAACCGGTGCAGGCGCAGGTGAACCATGCCATGGAGGAGGTGGGCCTCGGGCAGCTCAGGATCGGCCTTCAACGCGTGCTCCAGGGCCGCGGCGGCAGCCTCGCCGCGGCCGGTATTTATCAACAGCACCGCGTAGTCCGCCCAGACCCCCGCGAACGACGGCCGTAGCTCCAGGCAGCGCAGGAACTCGGCCTCGGCTTCCTCGATCGCCCCCTGCGCCATAAGCACAGCGGCGAGGGTCGCGTGTACCTCGGGATTGTCCGGCGCTAGCGCGCAGGCTTCGTGCAATCGCGCTTCGGCGGCCGGAAGATCGCCGGCTAGCCTCAGGCTGAGGGCGTGCTGCAAGAGGGCGGCAGGAAGCTGTGGTGCCAGTTGCGCCGCGCGGGCGTGGGCCTCTAGGGCTTCGTCGCTGCGACCGGCGCCCCGCAGCACGACGCCGAGGTTGATCCATGCTGCAGCGGAATCCGGCCGGACCTCAAGTGCATGCCGCAGCACGACCTCGGCTTCAGCAAGTTCCTTGCGCGCGAACAGCAGTGATCCCAGGTTGACCAGTGCTTCAGGTTCGTCGGGAGCAGTTGCCAGGACGGCGCGGTAGCAGCCCTCAGCACCGTCCATATCGCCATCGGCCTGGAGCAGACCGCCCAGGCCGAGTGCACCGGCTGGGGAGTGAGGGGCGCGCGCCATGGCCTCCCGGTAGGTCTCTCGGGCGGCGTCATGCTGGCCGGCTTCTGCCAGCAGCGCACCCAGGTTGCACAGGGCTGGCACAAGCCCCGCGTCGCGCGCCAGTGCTTGGCGATAGGCCTCCATGGCCGCCTCGCGCTGTCCGAGCGCTTGTCGGGTGCTGCCCAGTTCGTGCCACCAATTGGCGTCGTCACCGTCGAGGGCCAGGGCTGACTCGAAGGCCTCTGCGGCCTCCTGGATCCGTCCCAGGGGACGCAAGCACTCTGCGCGGGAGAACCGGAAGGCGGCGTTGGTGCCGTCCGCAGCGATGGCGGCATCCAGCCGCGCCAGAGCGCTCTTCAGGTCGCCGCCCCGCAGGAGAGCGAGACCCATGAGGTAGTTGCCATCGGGATGGTGTGGGTTGACGGCCAGCACCGAGTCCAGGGCGGTGCGGGCGGCGTCCAGGTCTCCCGCATTGAGGGCGGCAAAGCCGCGCTTCAATGCCGCGGCAAGCTCTGGTCCCGCGGTGTTACCGCGTCGAAGCCAGCTCAGCATCGGATGGACGCGGGCATGTTGTTCGGGCGGACCGCTGTACAGCCTACATGCCGCGGCGCGAAGCGCGCTGCATGGCGAAATCGCGCAACGCCCCGGCCACCTGGGTCACCACGGAATCCCAGTCCCAGAGAGACGGTTGGTGAAATACCCGGGCGGTGGGGTACCAGGGCGAGCTCTCCTGGCCCGCGAGCCATCGCCAGCAGCCGCCATGGCGCGACAGCACCCACACCGGGCGGGCCAGGGCGCCAGCCAGATGGGCGACGGCAGTATCCACGGAGATCACCAGATCGAGCGCCGCCACGAGGGCGGCAGTCTCGGCGAAATCGGCCAATTCCCCGGTCCAGTCCACGAGGGCAAAGGGCGCGTCGGGTGCGTGCGCTTCCGCAGCGCGCTCGTTCTTTTGCAGGCTTACAAAGCTCACCCCGGGCACACTTGCCAGTGGCGCGAACTGGCGCAGCGGCACGCTGCGCCGACGGTCGGGGCGGTAGCCTCTTGGGTGCTCGGGGTGGGCATCGCCCGCCCACACCAAGCCCACCCGAAGACCCGGCAGGGTGGAGAGCCGACTGCGCCATTGGGCCACGCGTACCGGGTCTGGCTGAAAATAGGGAACTGTGGCTGGGACGATGTTCGAGGAACCAAGCAAGTGCGGCAGCGACAGCAAAGAGGCATGGCAACGGTAGGGCGGTAGCGTCTCTCCCGGGGCGAGAACCGCCACGCCGGGAAGAGTAGCAGCCAGCGACCGCAAGGGCGTCGGCACCACCAAAATCACTCGCGCACCCCGGGCGGTGAGCAATGGTAAGTAGCGGGCGAACTGCAGGGTGTCGCCCAACCCCTGCTCCGCCACCACCAGCAAGGTCTCCCCGGCCAAATCCTCGCCCTTCCAGGGCGGCTCAGGCAACGACAGACGGGAGACCCTGGAGTCGGTGGTATCGAAACGCGATTCAAAGTCTGCAAAGCCCTCGGCATAGTGGCCGCGCTTGAGCATCACCAGGCCGCGCCCCATGCGGGCGTCGGCGCGGTCCGGCGCCTCGGCCAGAATGCTCTCGAAGCACTCCAGCGCAGCGTCGTACTCCTCCAACTCGTAGTGCGCCCACCCGCGCCCAGTGCGCGCATCCTGCCAGGGCATGCCAAGAGCTTCCGCATGTCGGAACTCGCCTACCGCGCCAGCAGGATCGTCCTGCTCAATGAGCAGGGCGGCGAGATTGAAGTGCGCCTCGGCGAGGCCAGGTTGCGCTTCGATAGCCTTTTTCAGCGCAGCAATCGCGGCGGCACTGCGTCCGATTTTGTCCAGAAGAACGGCGTAATTCACCCAGGCAACTGCTGCGCCTGGGCACAGTTCAAGGCAACGGTTGAATTCCACTTCCGCCTCATCGAGCAAGCCCTGGGCGGCGAGCACATTAGCTAGCGCCTCGTGGCCGGTGGCGTCCTCCGGAGCCAGCGCACAAGCCTCGTGCAATCGCGCTTCGGCGGCCGGAAGATCGCCGGCTAGCCTCAGGCTGAGGGCGTGCTGCAAGAGGGCGGCAGGAAGCTGTGGTGCCAGTTGCGCCGCGCGGGCGTGGGCCTCTAGGGCTTCGTCGCTGCGACCGGCGCCCCGCAGCACGACGCCGAGGTTGATCCATGCTGCAGCGGAATCCGGCCGGACCTCAAGTGCATGCCGCAGCACGACCTCGGCTTCAGCAAGTTCCTTGCGCGCGAACAGCAGTGATCCCAGGTTGACCAGTGCTTCAGGTTCGTCGGGAGCAGTTGCCAGGACGGCGCGGTAGCAGCCCTCAGCACCGTCCATATCGCCATCGGCCTGGAGCAGACCGCCCAGGCCGAGTGCACCGGCTGGGGAGTGAGGGGCGCGCGCCATGGCCTCCCGGTAGGTCTCTCGGGCGGCGTCATGCTGGCCGGCTTCTGCCAGCAGCGCACCCAGGTTGCACAGGGCTGGCACAAGCCCCGCGTCGCGCGCCAGTGCTTGGCGATAGGCCTCCATGGCCGCCTCGCGCTGTCCGAGCGCTTGTCGGGTGCTGCCCAGTTCGTGCCACCAATTGGCGTCGTCACCGTCGAGGGCCAGGGCTGACTCGAAGGCCTCTGCGGCCTCCTGGATCCGTCCCAGGGGACGCAAGCACTCTGCGCGGGAGAACCGGAAGGCGGCGTTGGTGCCGTCCGCAGCGATGGCGGCATCCAGCCGCGCCAGAGCGCTCTTCAGGTCGCCGCCCCGCAGGAGAGCGAGACCCATGAGGTAGTTGCCATCGGGATGGTGTGGGTTGACGGCCAGCACCGAGTCCAGGGCGGTGCGGGCGGCGTCCAGGTCTCCCGCATTGAGGGCGGCAAAGCCGCGCTTCAATGCCGCGGCAAGCTCTGGTCCCGCGGTGTTACCGCGTCGAAGCCAGCTCAGCATCGGATGGACGCGGGCATGTTGTTCGGGCGGACCGCTGTACAGCCTACATGCCGCGGCGCGAAGCGCGCTGCATGGCGAAATCGCGCAACGCCCCGGCCACCTGGGTCACCACGGAATCCCAGTCCCAGAGAGACGGTTGGTGAAATACCCGGGCGGTGGGGTACCAGGGCGAGCTCTCCTGGCCCGCGAGCCATCGCCAGCAGCCGCCATGGCGCGACAGCACCCACACCGGGCGGGCCAGGGCGCCAGCCAGATGGGCGACGGCAGTATCCACGGAGATCACCAGATCGAGCGCCGCAACCAGCGCAGCGGTGTCGGCGAAATCCCACAGCTCCGCCGTCCAGTCGGCGATGGCGAAGGGAGTATCGGGTGCGTGCGCCTCGGCGGCACGCGTGTTTTTCTGCAAGCTGATGAAACTCACGCCCGGTACCTGCGCCAGTGGTGCGAATTGCCGTAGCGGTACGCTTCGCCGACGGTCTACCCGGTAGCCCTGGGGGTGCTCTGGGTGAGCGTCGCCCGCCCACACCAGGCCCACCCGAAGACCAGGAAGGGCATCCACGCGGCTTTGCCACCGCGCAACACGTACCGGGTCCGGCTGGAAATAGGGCACTGCGGCGGGTACGACGTCCGAGGCGCCGAGCAGGTGCGGCAGCGACAGCAGCGCGGCGTGGTAGTGATAGGGTGGCGGTGTTTCGCCCAGCGCCAACACCTCCACGCCGGCCAGGGTGGTGGCCAGCGCGCGCAGGGGCGGTTGAACCAGCAGGGCAACGCGCGCACCCCGATCAGCCAGTAGCGGCGCATAGCGCGCGAACTGCAGCGTGTCCCCAAACCCCTGCTCTGCCACCACGGCTACCGTTTTGCCGCTGACATCCTCGCCTCTCCAGGAAGGTCCAGGCGGTGCGAGTCGGATTGCCTTGATGTCGTTGGTATCGAAGCGCGATTCAAAGTCGGCGAAGCCCTCGGTGTAACGGCCATGCTTGAGCAACACGAAGCTTCGGCCCAGGCGGGCTTCAGCATGATCGGGCGTCTGGAGGAGGATGCTGTCGAAGCACTCCAGCGCAGCGTCGAACTCTTCCAGCTCATAGTGCGCCCACCCGCGCCCGGCGCGTGCACTCCGCGAATCGGCACCGAGATTTTCGGCAGCATGGTAGGCGCCCACGGCGCCGGCGGGATCGTCCAGCTCAGCCAGCACGGTGGCCAGATTGAAGTGCGCCTCGGCAAAACCAGGCCGCAAGGCGATGGCCTCGCGCAGCCACTCCACCGCCGCGTCGCGCTCGCCGCGCGCGTCGGCCACCAGCGCGAGGTTGTAGGGCATTTCGGCGTAGCCCGGATCCAGCGTCCACGCTTGCCGGAAATCGCTCTCTGCAGCCGTCAGCCGGCCCGCGGAGAAATGCTCCAGGCCACGCTCGGCGAGCTGGCGCGGCGTGAGGGCGGGCACACCGGTCTCTATGCGACGCCAGCCGTGCCAGATCACGACACGCAGGCCTCGCGGAAAAACCGCTCGAATTCGAGCACCACGTGATCGTCCTCGAAAAGCACCGCGCTGCGCGCCGCAACCTCACGTCGCGCCGCATGGCGAAACTCGGGGTCTTTGGCGAGCCGAACGGCAATTTGGACATATTGGTTCGCGTCCTGGGCCACGCAAGCATCCCAGCCCATGCGTTGGTACATGCCGCTGGTGTGCCGGCCCCGCTGCAGCGCACGCGGCCAGGTCACCACCGGAACGCCTGCGGAAAAGGCGTCCAGGGAGTTGTTCATCCCGTTGAAATGGATTGGGTCGAGCATCGCATCGGTGAGGCGCATGAGCGCGAGATAGCGGGGCAGCGGCTGCTGGGGCAGCACGCGCAGCCGCCCGGCATGGGGACCGAGGGCGCGTTCAAGGCGCTTGCGCAGCAGCCGTGTCCATCGAGGCTGGGACGAGTCCACCAGCACCACCTCGCCTCGCGTATCCGTGTCAAGGATGGCGCGCAGCAGGTCATCGAACTCCGGGTGCCAGCGGAAATGGGAGTGCGGGCAGAAGTACAGCGGTCGGTCCGAGGGCAGCCCAAGGCTGTCGCGGCTGAGGCTGGGGTCGGGCGTGGGTGGCCGCAGATACCAGGCGAGCGTACCGGCCTGGCGGGCGAGCCACAGGCGCTCGCTGTAGTGCTCTTGCGCCACGGGCGGTTCGTACAGATCGCTGGAGATGAACCAGTCCATGTTCGGGATACCCGTGGTGTCGGGGTGTCCGAAGGAGACGCACTGGACCGGGGCGAGCCGCGCGAAAGCCAGGTAGTAGGCGAAAGGATCGAGCCCGATTTCCTGGAAGAAAAGCGCATCCAGTTCCAGTGCTGCCACGGCCTCGCGGGCGGGTTGCAGGGCCAAGGGCAGCACCAGATTATGGTCGGCGGCAGCACGAATGGCGCGCGCCGTATCGTCGTCCGACACCGGCGGAATGTGGATGCAGATCACCTCGAAGTCCGTGCGTGAAAAACGCTCGATCAAGCCGCGGCTGGTCTTGCCGATGGAGTGGGCCCGCAGGAAGCGCGACAGGAAGCCGATGCGCAGCCGGCCGGGGCGGCGCGTCCGGCCGATGTGGGGGGCTGTCCAGGCAAGCGAGGGACAGGCACTCAGGTAGGTTCGCGCAATTCGATCCTGTAGTTCGCGGTCGCACGCACCGTGATAGGCAAGATGAAAGCCGGCAGTACCCACCTCTGCGTGCGGATTTCCCAGCCGCACTCCGTCCGCCTCAATGGCATCGAGCGCTGGCGCGATGCGGCCACGGGCCTCGGCAATTTCCTCCAGGCTTGCGGCAATGACCGGCAGCACCAGCGCATGGCGAAATCGAGCTCCGGCCGAGCCTGCCGCGGCGGCTGCGGCAAAGCCTGCCATGGCCTCGCGCCAGCGACCTGTCTCCTGTAAGGCCTGGGCGTGGTTGGTCATGGCGTTGGTGTGCCTGGGGTCAATCGCCAAGGCGTGGGCAAAGGCCTCCACCGCCTCCTCCACCCGCCCCATGGCCTGCAGGCTGGCGCCGCGGTTGTTGTGCGCGCCGGCGAATTCGGGATCGATGGACAGGGCTCGATCGAAGGCGGCAAGGGCCTCGGCCAGGCGCCACTGTCCGTGGAGCGCCACGCCTAGACTGTCGTGCAGCCGCGAATCCTCGGGACACAGTGTGCAGGCGAGGGAAAAAGCTTCGAGGGCCAAGGCGTGCTGGCCGGTGGCGCGCAGCGCATGGCCCAAATCGCATCTCAGGTTGGCATCCTCGGGGCTGTTGGCAACAGCTCTTGCGAGCGTATCAACCGCCTCCTCCGGCTGGCCGGCTTCCAGCAGCGCCACGCCGAGGGCATGCAGTGTGGCGGCATCCTTTGGATCGAGGCGTGCCGCTTCTTCCCACGCGGCAATGGCGTCCTCGAGGTGACCCAGGACACGGGCGCTCAATCCCTTGGAGTAGGCGAAGGCAGCCTGGGCCGGGTCGGCACGACGCGCCCGAGAAAACCATTCGAGCGCCGTGTCGTGCGAGCCGCGTAATGCCTCGGCAAGGCCGCGCAGATGAAGCGCAGCGGCATGGTCCGCATGCCGCTGCAAGGCCTGCTCGGCGGCCCGTTGCGCACCGTCTGCATCGCCCGCCTGCACGCGCGCGACGGCTTCTGTCAGGAGCTCGTCCAGGGGAGACGCATGGGCCGTGGCGCTTGGTTTTCCCCGCAGGCGACCCAGCAGATCATTCAGCATGGCGACACCAGCGCCCGGCAGGCCTGCTCGAAGTCGCGCGCAAACCCTGCGGCATCGGCCAGGGGGCTGGCAGCCACCGAGGCCCGAAGGCCGGCGCGTACCCGCGCCAGGGTTGGCCGGTCGGCCGCCAGTTGCGTGGCGACGGTCACGAACTCGGCAGGAGTTCGCGCCACCCATTCCGGATGTCCGGCGCGTGCAAGGATGCTCGCGCCCACCCTTGCGGCATGGCGGTTTCCCGCCAGCGTGATTACAGGCACACCCATCCACAGCGCTTCGCAAGTGGTGGTGGTGCCGTTGTAGGGGATGCTGTCCAGGGCCACGTCCACTGCACCATAGCGCGTCAGGTGCGAGGCCGAGTCGGGTGTGGCGCCTTCGAGCACGAGGTTCCGGAATTCTCCTCCGGCAGCGTGGAAGCGCTCGCGTAGCCGCTGCGCGGCAAGCGGCCGTTCCAGGCCACGGGCCTTCACCAGCAGTCGAGCGCGAGGCACGGCGCGCAGCACGTCGGCCCATAGCGCCAGGGTGGCGTCTGACAGCTTGGCCAGGTGATTGAAGCATCCGAAAGTGACGAACTCGCTCGCGGCCGCCGGGAGTGGTGCCACCGGCGGCGCTTCGCGCCGCACCGGCTGACACAGGAAGCCCGGCAAGCGCACCAGCTGCTCGCTGTGTCTGGTATCGGCTTCCCCGGGTGGGTCGGCCATGGCATCTGTAAAGCGCGCGTCCATGGCGGCAAGGCCCGTGCCGTCGGGGTAGCCAAGCCAGGTGGCCTGAACGGGGGCCACCCGCAGGGCGAACACCGGCAGGCGGTTGCCGCCGGTGTGGCCGGAGAGATCGATGCAAAGGTGCAAGCGGTCGGCGCGAATACACTCCGCACAGCCGCTGTCGTCCAGAGAAGCCACCATGCGCCAGGTGTGAGCCAGTGCGCGCAGGCGTGCGGTCTGGGCATCGTCGAGGGTGCCCGCGTGGTAACAGTAAACGTGTACCTTGTGGGGGTCGAGGTGGGCAAACAACGGTTCCAGGAATGCTGCCACCACGTGGTAGCCAAAGTCCGCCGACACGAACCCCACCCGCAACGGGCCGTCGAGCGGCGGTGGTGTCTGCACCGCAGCTTCGGCAAAGCGGGCGCCGAAGGTGAAGTGCGCATCGGCGATCGCGATGGCATCGACGTCATCGCGGTACTGCATCGTGAGCAGGCGGGCGGAAGCGATGGAGTGATTGCCGGGGTCAGCCTCCAGGGCCCGCTCGAACAGTTCGCACGCCTCCCGCACCATGCCCTGCGCACGCAGCGCTATCGCAAGGTTGAACAGAACCCGCGGCTCGCGGGGGGCCATGTCCATCGCCGGCCGCAGTACGGCCTCTGCGCCGGCTGCATCACCGGTATTGAGCAGCAGCGCGGCGAGATTCACGGCGATTGGCGGGTTGCCGGGGTCGCGCTGGGCAGCAGCCTGAAGGAGCAACAGCGCTGCCGCCGTGTCGCCGCTTTGCTCCAGGCTATCGGCGAGGTTCAATGCTGCTGCCGTCAGCGACGGGTCGGCTGCCGTGGCGCGGTCGAAGGCGGCCTTGGCCTGTTCCGGGTGGCCGGTGGCTCGCAACAGCAGGCCCAGGTTGTTCCAGGCTGGGGCCAGCCCGGGTTCCAGAGCCAGCGCAGCGCGGTAATGCCGTTCCGCGTCTGCCGCGCGACCCAGGTCGGCGTAAGCATCGGCCAGCGCCTTCAGGCCGGCAGCACGATCGCGGTCATGGGGTGGAGCGGACTCCAAAAGGTGGCACGCACCTTGCAGGTCGCCTCGGAGGATGGTGTCCAGAACGCGTTCGAGAAGCGTCTCGACGGCCACCACGCCAGATGATTTCGGCGCCAGCAAGCCCCGCAGCCAGCGAAGTGTGGCGCTGGGCCTCCGTGACGGCGCCCGGACTCGTGCCATAAGAGATGTCAGTTGCGGTTGGTGTGGATGGTCGAAAGGCATATACCGCTAGTACCATCTCGTTTGATCGATTTTCAGAATAGCAAATGGAGTGCCATTCATGTTCGGTTGGTTCGATACCCGCAAAGTCGATGATTTCGCCAAGAACCTCGCCGTGGATCTTTCGCGGCGTTTTCCGCCCGCCAGCGAGGCGCGCACCGACAAGGGTGCGGCCAATCAGCTTGCGGTGGTGACTGAAGGGCTGTACGCACGTGCGCTGCGGTTTCACCAGGAGAATCGGCTGGGTGTGTTCCGCAAGGCGAAGCTCGGCAATACCTTCCGCTGGCAACTCGAGGAATTGGGCTACACCCGTGAGTTTGCCGAGAAGGTCACCAAGGGCCTCGTGGTGCGTCTGGCGAGCAAGCGCTGACGACCTACGCGCCGCTCGCAGCGGGGCCTGCGAGGCACCAGCGCCGCCAGGCGGCCCGGTATGCAGCCTCCAACTCGCGCGCGAACCCGGTCTCGTCCATGATCGCCGAGGCCGTCATGCGGGCCCGCAGCGAAGCGCGCAACTGCTCCAGGCAATCGGGCTGTTGCGTGGTCTTGATGGCGAGGTCCACCCATTGGGCCTCGTCCTGGGCGATCCAGTCACCAAGGTCGAGGTTGCGCAGGATGCTGACTCCCACCCGCGAGACGTGCGCCCGGCCCGCCAACGTGATGCAGGGCACCCCCATCCACAGGCTGTGCAGCGTGGTGGTAGTGCCGTTGTAGGGAAAGCTGTCCAGGGCCACGTCCACCTCGCGGTGCCAGAGGAGGAAGCGCTCATGGCTGTCGCGGGAGCGCAACTCCACCCGTGCGGGATCCACGCCGCCGGCGGCGAACTGCGCCAACAGTGCCTCGCGGGCGTGCCCATGGGGTACGGCCGTCATGAGCAACCGGCTGTCCGGCACGGCTATCAGCAGGCGCACCAGGGCCGCGCGCATGGGCTCGCTCACCTTGGAAAAGCTGTTGAAACTGGCGAAGGTGACATGGCCGTTGCGCGTTGCAGGCAGCGTGCCGGGATCGGGGGCGTCAGGCGAAGGGCGGAAACTCATGAAGAACCCCGGCAGCACCACGGCTCGGCTGGCGTCGTGCTGGCCGGTGAGGTCTTCTGCGATGAACGTGTCGGTGATCCAGCCATCCACTGCTGGCAGGCCGGGGGAGTCGGGGTAGCCCAGCCAGGACAGCTGTACCGGCGCGGGCCGTTGGGCAAACGTAGGCAGGGCGCTATCGTCAAAGTGACCCTTGAGGTCCACCAGGATGTCGATACCGTCTGCGCGAATCTGCTGCGCCAGTTCTTGCGCGTCAAGGCCCTGTGCCGGCCGCCAGACATCGGCGGCGCTTTCGAAGCACGACGACATGCCATCGCGGCTAACGGTGCGGTCATAGCACCACACCTCCACCGACGCTCGGTCGTGGCGTTCCAGCAAGGGGAGCAGGAAGTAGCCGATGACGTGGCTCATGAAGTCGTTGGACACGTAGCCCACCCGCAGGCGGCGCAGGGGGTCGCGGTCGTTGGTGTGCGGCGCGAGGTCGAGGGCATTGAACAGGGTGGCATAGCGGCTATGCGCCTCGGTGGACTCCTGGGCGCTGGCGGGCGCGGCGTACAGCCGGGCCGCCAGCCAGTCGGACCAGGCCTGTGGCGTGTTGCCCGTCTCGGCGGAGGTGCGGTAGTGATCAAGCGCCGTGGCCACCTCGCCTCGCGAATCCAGGGCGAATGCCAAGCGGCCATGGGCGCGGGCATCCCCTGGCGCGGCGCGTACCGCATCGCGATAGGCCTCGATGGCGCCGTCGAGGCGGCCGCGTCCCATGCGCGTGATGCCCAGCAACTGGTGAAGCTGCGCGTCCTGGGGTGCATGGCGCAAGCGGCCTTCGAGGGCGGCCTCGGCTTCCACCAGGCGACCCTGGGCGTGCAATACCGCCACAGGATTACTAGTGGGATCAATGCGCCAGTCCAGGGTGCGCAGCAGTTGCCAATACTCTACCGCCTCCTCGTGCCTCCCCCCGGCGCCCAGTGCCATGAGCAGGCGCTGGCTGGCTGCACCGTTGGCGGGATCCAGGGCGAGCGCTGCGCGCAGGCTCTCGGTGGCCTCGGCAAAGCGACTGCCTTGCAGGTGCACTTCCGCCAGCGTGAGGTGGGCTTCGCGCAGCAAGGGGTCCGCTTCGAGGGCCTGCTCTAGCCGCTCGCGGGCAAGGTCGAATTCGCCTCCGCGACAGTGCAGCACGGCCCGCAAGTGCAGCGCATGGGCCAGTCCGGGTTCGCGGCGTAGCAGATCATCCAGAGCCGCCGCGGCGTGGGCATCGCGGCCTTGCGCCAGAGTTTCTCGCGCGGCAGCAAGTCGTGACGCCGCATCATCGGCGCGGCCGGTCAGGCCTCGAAACCACCGCAGCATCAACGCCGGTACACGTTGGCCTGCAGCGGCAGGCCGTTGGATAGCGAGGCATGGAAGTATTCCAGGTCGTTGAAGGCCTCGCTGCCCATGGGGAAGGGTTCGGCGCGCACCTGCTCCATGCAGCGTGTAAAGCGCATGTGCTGCGTGTAGAGCTGCTCGGCACCGCGCCAGATGGGAAAGTGCACGGCCTGACCCACCGCTGGCGACAGGGTTTCCATGCGCATCACCGCCCCGGCGTTGTGCAGGTGGCAGGTGGCGCACGCGAAGTTCATCTGTCCCATACGGCGAAAGAACAGGCGGCGGCCGTTTTCATAGTGCCGCTGGGCGCCAGGGCCCTGCACGCGGACGTCCAGGGGCATGCCATCGGACAGGCTGCGCGCCCAGGCGGTGAGCAGACCCATGGTGGCGCGGTCGTCGTGGCGGTACTCGGGCTCGCCGTTCGTGCGGCGGCAGCCATTGAGCGCCATTTCGAAGGTGACGATGCGATCCTCGGCCGGTTCGTAGTAGGGGTAGCGCCCGGCGATCATCCGGCCGCCCTGGGGCAGGCAGTCGGCATAGGTTTGGCCATTGCGAAACGGTGTTTCCCACAATACCCGACCGCGCTCCACCTCTGGAAGGAAGGGCGGAAAGGACATGATGTCCTGGTAGTGCTGACGGGCGGAGGCGCTGCCGATAAAGCCGCCAAGCACGTAGTTGGTCACGGCGACCCCGGGGAAGCTGCGGGCGTGGGCTGCCAGGAAGGTTGCCCGGTCACTCTCGGGCGAGGCCTGGGCGAGCAGGCCGCCAGGTGCGCACAGTAGGCCCAGCAGCAGCCCCGTGGTGGCGCGGCGCATCACTTGATCACCACCTCCAGCGAATTGCTCTCACCGCGGTTGTCTTCCCACAGCACAGCCACCCGATCACCGGCGTGCGCCCCGGTGATGCGCAGTTCCAGGAACGGGTTGCGCGACACCGAGCGGCTGGTCTGGGCATCCAGGACCGGGCGCCCGTTGTGACTGACCATCACGTGGCTGATGTAGTGAATGGGTACCAGTTCGCCTGTAACCGCGTCCTTGCGCAGCCCGGTTTCCATGGGATGGGGCATGAGTATCTTCACTATTGCCACCTCGCCCTCCAGGGCGGTGCGCATGCGGATGGCTTCGGGCATGGACGTGTTCCTATCCAGCGCAGCCGCCCAGGGTGACCTTGGTTTCGCGCCGTGTCATGTAGAGCCGCTCCCCAGCCAGCACCACCACGCGCAAGAACGCCGAATCGGCCATCTTGATGCGCACTCCCAGGCGGGGCTCCAAGCCGGGACGCAGGTCGAAACGCGCCACCAGCGGCTGGGGATTTTTTTCGGCGAACAGCCAGACGGTGCGGGTGTCCGGCAGGCGCGAGAGGATTTCCACGTGAACGATGGCGCTGTTCTCGGCAAGATCCGGCGCCTTGAGCTCGATGGCGTCGCTCGGCTGCGCACCGGCAGTGCCGGAAGCCGCCAGGGCGTCGTCGAGGGTCTTGGCGTCGAAGGCAACGGCATCGCGAGCGGCGGCCATGGCCCTGGGCCAGGGGAACAGGCCTGCCACCGCCGCGGCCAGGGCGGCAAGGCCGCCTAGCGCAGCGCGGCGGCGGGTGGTGGAAGCCGAGGCGGTGCGGGGCATGGGCATCACAGGGAAAGAAGATAGTCCACTACCCGGTCGATTTCCCGGTCGGTGAGGATGCGGTGCCGCCCGTACAAGGGCATCAGCGTGCGCGGGTTGCGCACCGAGGGGTCGGCCACCTGGGCGCGCAAGGTGGTGCGGTCAGGGAAGCGGCGCGCCACGTCCTTCAGGGCCGGCCCAAGATTGGCTTCGGTTTGGGCTGTGGGGTCGGCGGGTGCGCGATGGCACGCGAGACAGTTGCCGCGCAACTGATCGTGGGCAATGGTACGGCCTTCCTCCACCTCCCCCGCGGTGGCGGGCAGCGCAAGGCAGCAAAGCGTCAGAGCGGCGGTGCACTTCACAACGTTTGAGACCCCAGCGGCTGCCTAGGGTTCGGCCGCCAGCCAGTGGCCCGACTTGCCGCCGCGCTTTTCCAGCAGACGCACCGATTCGATCCTCATCCCCCGGTCGATGGCCTTACACATGTCGTAGACGGTCAGCAGCCCAACGGTGGCCGCGGTGAGCGCCTCCATCTCCACCCCGGTGCGGCCGAAACACTCGGCCGTGGCGGTGCACTCCACGGCGTTGTCGGTTTCCGAGATAGAGAACTCCACTGCCACGCGGGTGAGTGGCAAGGGGTGGCACAGGGGAATCAATTCGGCGGTACGCTTGGCGCCCTGGATGGCGGCAATGCGCGCCACGCCAAGCACATCGCCCTTGGTGGCGGTGCCGTCGCGGATGCGCGCCAAGGTGTCCGGCAACATGCGAATGCGACCGCTTGCCACAGCCAGCCGCGCGGTTTCGCCCTTGGCGCCCACGTCTACCATGTGGGCGCGGCCTTGGGCGTCGAAGTGGGTCAACTCGCTCATGGAAATCGCAACAGGGTGATTACGCAGCAGCGGTGCGATCCGCGGCCCGGCGCCGCATTACCGGACGGGCCGAACCATTGCCACGGATATTCGATCATAGCAGGGTCATGAAACCCGCTTTCGTTTCGTTTTGCCTGCTGGCCGCCCTGTTGGCGGGCGCCGCGCGCGGCCAGGACCTGCCCGAGCTCGGCGATGCCGCCGCGGCCACGCTGTCGCCCGCCCAGGAGCGGGCCATCGGCTATTCCATGCTGCGCCAGTTGCGCGAGCTGCCCGCGTTTCTTGAAGACCCCGACGTCACCGATTACCTCACCAGCACCGGCTATCGGCTGGTGGCAGCAAGCCCCGACTCGCGCATTGACTTCACCTTCTTTGCGCTGCGCGACAGCACCGTGAATGCCTTCGCCATGCCCGGCGGATTCATCGGTGTTCACACCGGGTTGATTCTCACCGCCCAAAGCGAGTCGGAACTGGCCGCCGTGCTGGCCCACGAAGTGGCGCACGTTACCCAGCGGCACATCGCGCGCCTCGTGGCGCAGCAGGAGCGCGCGGGCATGCTGTCCATGGCGGCGGTGGCACTTGCCATTCTCGCGGCACGCTCCAACCCCCAGGCCGCCGCAGGCGTGATGGCAGGCGCCCAGGCCCAGCAGCTTGCCAGCCGGCTTGCCTTCACCCGCGACAATGAGCGCGAGGCCGACCGTGTGGGAGTGATGATCCTCGAGCGCGCGGGTTTCGACCCCCACGCCATGCCGGTGTTTCTCGAGCGCATGCAGCGCGCCACGCGGCTATTCGATTCAGGCAACTACCCGTCCTACATGCGTACCCATCCCGTGACCTATGAGCGCATCGCGGATGTTCAGAACCGTACCTTCACACTTCCTTACCGGCAGATTCCGGATTCCATCGAGTTCCATCTGGTGCGCGCCAAGCTGCGCGCCCAGCAGGGCGAGGCCACCGCTGCCGTAGCTTTCTTCGACGACTTGCTGACCGAGCGCAAGTTCAACAGCGAGGCCGGAGCACGCTTCGGCCTCGTGCAGGCCCTGTTGCGCAATGGTGATCTGGCCCGCGCTGAGCGAGAGCTGCCAGCCGTGATGAAGGCCACGGGCCCCCACCCCATGGTCGTTGCATTGCGAGCCAGGCTGCTTGTTGCTCGCAAGGACAACGCTGGCGCCCTGGCCTTGTTGGCTGAGGGGGTGAAGACCTTCCCCGGCGCAAGATCGCTGGTGTACGACTACGCGGAGTCGTTGTTGACAGCCGGCAGGACGGAGGAGGCGATCGTCGCCACGGATGCCCAATTGATGCGAGATCAGAACGACGGAAGGCTCTATGAACTCCAGGCACGAGCCTTTTCGATGCAGGGCAAAGCCCTGATGAAGCACAAATCTCTCGCCGAAGCCTATCTAGTGCGCGGTAACCTGCTGCTTGCCATCGAACAGCTTCAGCTTGCTGTGGGCGTGGGCGATGGCGACTTCTACCAGCTTTCCAGCGCGGAGGCGAGGCTCAGGGAGTTGCGCAGCATCGCTGCGAATTTGCCTAAGAAGTAGCACCGGTTGTCGATTTCCCCGGGCCGCCAGCGGCTTTTGGCTACAATCGGGCGCTGCAAACGGAGTTGACGCGGTGTCACACACCCCGCCATCACATGGAAAGAATCGGCAAGTACGAGATCATCAGGCAGATCGGATCTGGGGCCACGAGCGTGGTCTATCTTGCTGATGATCCTTTCACCGGGCGCAAGGTTGCCATCAAGCGCGTCAGAACCGAGGTTCTCGGCGACAGCGATTTGGGCCAACGCTTTCGCCGCTTGTTTCTCGCCGAGGCTTCCCTGGCGGGAAAGCTGCGCCATCCGCACATTGTGTCGATTTACGACGCCGAGGCGACCGAACAGGACAGTTACATCGCCATGGAGTACGTGCCCGGCGGCACGCTCGAGCAGTATTGCCGTGTGGACAACCTCCTGCCTTTGGCGCGAACTGTCGAACTGATGTTCAAGTGTTGCAAGGCGCTTGACTTCGCCCATCGCTTCGGCGTCATCCACCGGGACATCAAACCAGCCAATATCCTCATCGGCGATCTGGACGAGATCAAGATCTCCGATTTCGGGGCGGCGTTGTCGATTTCCGCCGAGACCACCCAGGTGAGCGGGGTTGGCTCGCCTGCATACATGTCCCCCGAGCAGGTTCGAGACCAGCATTTGAATCTTCAAACGGACATTTTTTCCCTCGGTGTGGTGACGTACCAGCTGCTCACCGGCCACCTGCCCTTCAAGGGCACCAACAATTTTTCGATGATCTACCAGATCATCAATGTCGATCCGCTTCCGCCCTCGGCTTATCGTCATGAAGTCCCGTCCGTACTGGATGCCATCGTCAAGAAGGCGCTGGCCAAGAGCTGCGACGAACGCTATCGGACCTGGGGTGAATTTTCGGCCGAACTTGCCAGCACCTTCGCTGAACTGCACGACGCAGCTCGAGATCTGTCCAATAGCGAGAAGTTCGATGCGCTCCGGTCGCTTGCGTTTTTCCGCGACTTCGGCGACGTCGACTTGTGGCAGGTGGTGCGAATTTCCAAGTGGTCGCGTCACGCTCCGGGCACCCAGATCATTCGCGAGGGCGAGGCTGGGAGTTCATTTTTCATTCTGGCGGCCGGCGAGGTGAAGATCACGAAATCCGGGCGGCTCTTAAATGTTCTTGGCGCCGGGGAGTGCTTTGGCGAAATGAGTCACCTCGGCACTGGGGACTCCCACCGCAGCGCCAGCGTGGCGGCCCACACCGACGTGACGCTGATCGAGATCGCCGATGATTCGCTCGCTAGGTCAGGCGAGAGTTGCCGGAACCGGTTCAATGCGGCATTCCTGCGCTTGCTGGTGGAGCGGCTACAGGCTGCCAATATCCGGGTGGCGCGCCTGTTGATGGAGCGGAGCGCGGCGCTTTCCTGAGGGAGGCCGCAGAACCCGAGCGCATAACATGACCGATGCCATTGCCCACGACGTGGAAGTGGATGCCCGTGGACTAAACTGCCCGCTGCCCATACTGCGTACAAAGAAGGCTCTCAATGCCATGACTTCGGGGCAAGTGCTGCGGATACTGGCCACCGACCCTGGTTCGGTGCGCGACTTCCAGGCCTTCTCCCGGCAGACGGGGAATGCCTTGCTCGCCAGCAGCGCCGAGGGCGAGGAATTTCATTTTCTGTTGCGCAAGAAGTGAGCATCGGCAAAGCCCATACTGGCGGCCCGCTGGAGGGCTTCGACCGGGTCATCGGAGGCCTCGATCGCGGCTTGCGCACGCTCTTTTCCGCTGTGCCGGCGCGCCGTCCCGATCCGGGTGCCGGACTGCCCGAGGCTGAACTGACAGAGGCGGAGCGCCATCTTGGCGCGGCGCTGATGCGCGTCAATCACTGTGGCGAGGTGTGTGCCCAAGCCCTATACCAGGGCCAACTGCTTACGGCCCGGGACCCGCGAACGCGTGCCATGTTGAGCGAGGCTGCCGACGAAGAGCTTGACCACCTTGCCTGGACTCGCGCCCGGATCGAGGCGCTTGGGGGCAGTTCAAGCGTTCTGGATCCACTGTTCTACGCAGGTTCCTTTGCACTGGGCGCATTGTCTGGCGTAGCCGGTGACCGCTGGAACATGGGCTTTCTGGCCGAAACCGAGCGGGGCGTGGAACGGCATCTGAGCAACCATCTGGAGCGATTGCCCGCCGCCGATGCGCGTAGCCGGGCCGTGCTCAAGCGCATGCGTGAGGAGGAGTCTTCCCATGCCCGCAATGCGATTGTGCAGGGTGGTGCGCCTTTGCCTGCGCCAGCGCGCTTGGCAATGCGTCTCATGGCCAGGGTGATGACTGGCGCCACCTTCAGGCTCTGACGCTCAGACTCCGCCAGGCGAAGCCTCCACGATTTCGAAGTCGTGGCTTAATTGGGCGGTTTTTCCCAGCATGATGGAGGCGGAACAATACTTTTCCGCCGACAGCGCGATCGCACGTTCCACCGCCTCGGGCTTCACGCCGCGGCCCTTGACGGTGAAATGGAAGTGAATGCGCGTAAACACCTTCGGGTCTGTCGAAGCGCGCTCGGCGTCCACATCCACCAGCACCTCGCTAACCTCCTGACGGGCCTTGCGCAGGATCGCCACCACGTCGTAAGCCGTGCAACCGCCCGTTCCGGCCAACACGGTTTCCATGGGTCGAGGGCCGAGGTTGCAGCCTCCGCTTTCCGGCGCGCCGTCCATGGTAAGGGTGTGGCCGCTCTCGGTGGTGGCGCGAAACGCCACGGCATCAAGCCACTGGATGCGGACTTTCATGGGTGCTCCTGTCGGGAAGGCTGATTGTAGCGGCTGCGCCCTGCGGCATCATCGGACGCAGGCGCCGAGACGAACAGAAAAATTTGTCTAAGCATCAATTGGTTAGCGTGCTGTAGCGAGACATTGCCAGTCGACGGCGCTATACTTGTCATTTTTCGTCGCGGTTCGAGGACTACCATGGGCGATTCAAGTAAGGAAGGGCAAGCGAAGCCGGCAAGTAGCTCACGCCGGTACCTGCTGTGGGCCACCGGCGCCGTGGGCGCGGTGGGTGCGATATCGGTGGCGGTGCCGTTCGTGAGCAGCATGTTGCCCAGCGCCCGTGCGCGCGCCGCTGGTGCCCCTGTGGAGGTCGACGTTTCGCGGCTCGAGCCCGGCATGATGGTCACCGTCGAATGGCGTGGCCAGCCGGTGTGGATCGTTCATCGCACCCAGGAGATGATCGAGGCCATCCCGAAGTGGGCCGACAGGCTCGCCGATCCCGATTCGAGCCAGCCGTTGCAGCCGGCCTACGTGGACAAGAATACCCGCGCTATCAAGCCCGATTACCTGGTGCTGGTGGGCATTTGTTCCCACCTTGGCTGTTCGCCGTCGGAAAAACTCAAGGCGGGCCCCGACAGTGGCCTGGGAGCCGACTGGCTGGGTGGTTTCTACTGCCCCTGCCACGGGTCAAAGTTCGATGTGTCTGGCCGCGTGCTCAAGGGCATGCCGGCGCCCAACAACCTCAAGGTGCCTCCGTACCGTTACCTCACCGACACCAGGATTCTGGTGGGCGAAGACAGCAAGGGAGCCTGAGTCCATGAGCAGCAACACCAAGACCGGCGCACTGGTTCAGTGGATCGACGAGCGATTTCCGCTCACGTCGCTCTGGAAGGAGCACCTGTCCGAATACTACGCGCCGAAGAATTTCAACTTCTGGTACTACTTCGGCTCCCTCGCGTTGCTGGTGCTGGTGATCCAGATCCTGTCGGGGATCTTCCTCACCATGCACTACAAACCCGATGCCTCCCAGGCCTTTGGCTCGGTGGAGTACATCATGCGCGATGTGCCCTGGGGCTGGCTGGTGCGCTATATTCACTCCACGGGTGCTTCCATGTTTTTCGTGGTGGTGTATTTGCACATGCTGCGCGGCCTGCTGTACGGCTCGTACCGCAAGCCCCGCGAGCTGGTCTGGATTTTCGGTGTGCTGATCTACCTCTGCCTTATGGCGGAGGCCTTCTTCGGCTACCTGTTGCCCTGGGGCCAAATGTCCTACTGGGGCGCGCAGGTGATCGTCAACCTCTTCAGCGCTGTGCCCTTCATTGGCGAAGACCTGTCCATCTGGATCCGCGGCGACTACGTGGTTTCGGATGCCACCCTGAACCGGTTCTTCGCCTTTCACGTGATCGCCATTCCCCTGGTGCTGGTGGGTCTCGTTGCGGCGCATATCATCGCGCTGCACGAGGTGGGGTCCAACAATCCCGATGGCGTGGACATCAAGAAGAACAAGGATCCAAAGACGGGCATCCCGCTCGATGGCATTCCCTTCCACCCCTACTACACGGTGAAGGACATCGTGGGAGTGGTGGTCTTCCTGATGGTGTTTTCCATCATCGTGTTCTTCATGCCTGAGCTGGGCGGCTATTTCCTTGAGTACAACAACTTCATTCCGGCCGACCCTCTGAAGACCCCGGCGCACATCGCGCCCGTGTGGTACTTCACGCCCTACTACGCCATGTTGCGCGCGGTGCCCGCCATGTTCGGGTCGCAGTTCCCGGGCGTAGTGGTGATGGGGGCTGCGGTGCTGATCTTCTTCGCCCTTCCCTGGCTGGATCGCGGCAAGGTCAAGTCCATCCGCTATCGCGGCCCGAGATATAAGGCGGCCCTGGCGGGATTCATCGTCAGCTTCGTCATCCTCGGATGGCTGGGGGTCGAGCCCACCGACTTCCTCGGCAAGGTGCCGGGTACTTCGCTGGAAGTGGCCACGCTGTTGGCGCGTGTCTTCACCCTGGCATATTTCGCCTTCTTCGTGCTCATGCCCTGGTTCACTGCCAACGACACGGAAAAGCCCGAACCGCAACGGGTGACTTGGTGAGCGCCATGCGAATCCTCAAAACCCTCGTCCTCGCCGCCGCCTTTCCGGTCGTGGCCTTCGCCGCCGGTGGCCATGTGGCTCTCGACCGTGCGCCCATCGATAATCACGACACGGCCTCGTTGCAACGCGGCGCCAAGCTGTTCGTGAACTACTGCATGGGTTGCCACGGCGCGCAGTACATGCGCTACAACCGGCTCACCGACCTTGGCATTACCGAGCAGCAGATCAAGGACAACCTGATGTTCAACGCCGACAAGGTGGGTGAACCCATGCTGTCGTCCATGGACGCAAAGGCCGCGGCCAAGTGGTTCGGCGCCCAGCCGCCGGATTTGTCCGTGGTGGCCCGCTCGCGCGGCGCCGACTGGCTCTACACTTATCTGCGCACCTACTACCGCGACGATTCCAGGGCCACCGGGTGGAACAACCTAGCCTTCCCCAACGTGGGCATGCCCCATGTGCTGTGGGAGCTGCAGGGGACCCAGGAGCTTGAGGCACGCGAAGGTTCGGGCGACGGCCATGGCGCCTCCCATGCGGCGCCATCGCTCAAGCTGGTTTCTGCTGGCGCCATGCCTCCCAAGCAGTACGACGCCGCGGTGGCGGACCTGGTGAATTTCCTTGTTTACTTGGGCGAACCCGCCCGTACCCATCGGGTGCAATTGGGGATGCTCGTACTGCTGTTCCTCGGCGTGTTGTTCGTCGTCGCCTATCCGCTCAAGAAGGAGTTCTGGAAGGACATCCACTGAGGAAGCGGACCTCACCGATTCCCCATTCCCGAGCCCCAACCATGATGACCCTCTATTCAGGTACCACCTGCCCCTTCAGCCAGCGTTGCCGCATCGTGCTCTACGAAAAGGGCATGGACTTTCAGATCGTGGATGTGGATCTGTTCAACAAGCCCGAAGACCTCGCGGTGATGAATCCGTACAACCGCACTCCCGTTCTGGTGGAGCGCGACCTCATCCTGTACGAATCCAACATCATCAACGAGTACATCGACGACAGGTTTCCCCATCCGCAGCTCATGCCCGCGGATCCGGTGACCCGTGCCCGCGCGCGTCTGTTTCTGTTCCGCTTCGAGCACGAATTGTTCGTGAACATCGAGCCGCTGGAAAAGGGCAACCAGAAGGCCGCTGACAAGGCGCGCCAGAGCGTGCGCGACAGCCTCACGCAGATCGCGCCGGTGTTCACCAAACAGAAGTTCATGCTGGGTGACGAGTATTCCATGTTGGACGTGGCCATCGCGCCGCTGCTGTGGCGTCTGGACTACTACGGCGTCCAGTTGCCCAAGACCGCGGCGCCGCTGCTCAAGTACGCCGAGCGGCTGTTCAGCCGGCCGGCATTCATCGAAGCGCTCACGCCGGCCGAGAAAGTGATGCGCAAGTGAATCCCCCCTCCACCACTCCCTACCTGATCAGAGCGATCTACGAGTGGTGCGTGGACAACGGCTTCACCCCTTACCTTGCAGTGCGCGTGAACGAAGACACCCGCGTGCCCATGGAGTACGTTCGCAACGGTGAGATCGTCCTCAACGTGAGCGGCGATGCCACCCGCGACCTGACTCTGGGCAACCAGCTGATCCAGTTCTCGGCCCGCTTCAATGGCGTGTCACGCGAGATCAGCGTACCGGTGGAGGCGGTGAGCGGGATTTTCGCCAAGGAAAGCGGCCAGGGGTTGGCGTTCGAGCAACCGTCGCCCATTCCGGTGGCGGACAGCGCACCGCCCGAGCTGCCGCCCGACGACAAGCCACCGCCTCCTCCGGCCAGGCCGAAGTTGCAGGTGGTCAAGTAACCCTGTCCTCAGGGCGCATCGCAGGTTTCGGTTCGGTCTCGCTTGCTTCGGACGGTTAAACTTCAGCGTCGCGGGCCGGCTTAGCTCAGCAGGTAGAGCAGCTGATTTGTAATCAGAAGGTCACGGGTTCGATTCCTGTAGCCGGCACCAAAGGCCGAAGCAAAGCCCTCCCGATATCCTGAAGTAACCCATTAGACACAGATAATTAGGGTTCTATGGGGTCCGATGCGATTCCATTGCATCCGGGGGTACTTGGGGGTACTTTAGGGGGTATTCGATCCTCGCTTGATTGGATACCCCCATGTCGCTGTCCGATGCTGCGCTGCGTAACCTCAAACCCACTGACAAACCTTACAAGCGGGCCGACGGGCAGGGCCTGTACGTCCTCGTTAAGCCTGACGGCGGGCGCTACTGGCGGCTGAAGTACCGCTACGCCGGGCGGGAGGCGGTACTTGCCCTGGGCGTGTACCCCGAGGTGGGGGCGGCGGAGGCCAGGGCGCGCCGGGACGAGGCCAAGCGACTCCTGCGGGACGGGATCGACCCCGCTACCAAGCGGCGGGAGGAGAAGGCCAAGCGCCGGTCGGACGCTGAGAACACCTTCGAGGCCGTCGCCCGGGAGTGGATCAGCAAGCAGGCTAAGTGGACCCCCGACCATGCCGCCCGGGTTTCCAGATCGCTTGAGCAGAACCTTTTTCCCTTCATCGGCTCCCGCCCAATTGCCGAGATCAAGCCCCCGGAACTGCTGGAGCAGTTGCGCCGGATCGAGGCCCGGGGCTCCCATGAGATTGCCCACCGCGTAGCGCAGCGGGCGCGCGCCGTGTTCTCGTATGGCATCCGGACCCATCGGTGCGAGTACAACCCCGCCACGGCGCTATCAGGGGCCTTGGCGAGCCAGTCCGTCACCCACTACCCGGCGCTCACGGCCAAGGACTTGCCGGCCTTCCTAGAGGCGCTAGACGCCTACCAAGGCGAGCGGCTTACCAGGCTTGCTATTCGCCTTCTGATGCTCACCTTCGTGCGTACCGCAGAACTGCGGGGGGCGCGGTGGGATGAGATCGACTTCGAGGCAGCGGAATGGCGGATTCCCGCCGAGCGTATGAAGATGCGGGAGCCCCATATCGTCCCCCTGTCGTCCCAAGCGCTTGCAGTGCTGCGGGAGGTCCAGGCCATCTCGGGCGGCGGTGCTCTGCTGTTCCCAAGCCGCAGCAAGGCAAGCGTCCCGTTTTCCGAGAACACCATCCTCTTTGCGCTCTACAGAATGGGCTACAAGGGCCGCATGACGGGCCACGGCTTCCGGGCCATGGCGAGCACGATCCTCAACGAGATGGGGCACCGTCCGGACGTGATAGAGCGGCAGCTAGCGCACGTTGAGCGAAACAAGGTTCGGGCCGCTTACAACCGCGCCCAGTACCTAGGGGAGCGACGTGCGCTTATGGGGCAATGGGGCGACTTCATCGAGAACTGCCGCGACGCGAGGGCACCCATTCCCCTCTTCACGTCACTCCTGGCAGGGTAATCCGTGCCATCGCCGATGGTGGAGCGTATCGACATGCCCGAGATGTGTAGCGGGTGAGGTAGCCCCGCGAGTTTTCTAAGTACTTTCTTGAGGTTAGCCGAAATTCCGTGGAGACCACAAACCATCGTGCGATGAGAAGTCAGCAAACTGAGCCATGTTCAACGCGCATCCAAGCGCACTCAGGAGCAACATGGCAAGCCAAGTAAATCCCGATGATGTTCTTTTCCGCCTTCCTCGTGTTCGGCAAGTAACCGGGCTCTCACGCAGCACGATCTACCTTCTTGTGTCTAGGGGCCAGTTCCCGCCGCCCGTTAGGCTCTCCGAGCGGGCTGTAGGTTGGCCCGCCAGCGCTGTCCATGGGTGGGTCCAAGAGCGCATCTCCCAAGGCCGGAAGGCTGCGTAAGGGGAGCCGCGCACATGGAGATCGCAAAAACGAAAGCCCCGGGGCTGGCGGGCCAACCGGGGCTGAAGAACAGCACTAAAGAATCTAACACCCCTCACAAGTGGTGGCGAGTCTTGGAAGCCCTCGCACGGGGCGGGACGTACAACCGCTTCGAGGCGGAGCGCGCGTTAAGCGATCACTGTTTGCACTCGACGGTCGCGACGATCCAAGACCTTGGAGTTAAGGTTGCGCGGGAGTTTGAGACGGTCCCTGGGTATCGCGGCCTTCCGACCCGCGTCCGGCGCTACTGGCTTACGCCTGAGGAGATCCCTAAGGCCAATGCCATCTTGGCGCTCACAGGACCGGGCAAACGGCGTAGGGCGGCTCCCGAGGAGTTCGCTAACTCCGGTTGGGGCTCCTAAAGGTGTCGCGGCGTCGCAGTTTCAGGGGAACGGCAGACAAGCGCTCAGGAGGGCGCTTTATCCAGATTCCCGTTGCCGTGCTCGAAAGCGAGGCTTATCGCGGGCTCAAGAGTCCCGCCGTAAAGCTGCTGCTCGACCTGAACGCCCAATACAAGGGAGACAACAACGGAGACCTATGCGCTGCCTGGACGATCATGAGGTCGCGCGGCTGGAGGTCGGAGGACACGTTGAACCGCGCAAAGAAATCCCTACTTGCGTCGGGAATCCTGTTCGAGACCCGGAAGGGTGCCCGCCCGAACAAGGCAAGCCTCTATGCGCTGACCTACTACCGGTTGGACGAGTGCCGGGGCAAGCTCGAAGTGACCATGGCGAGTTTCCCCTTTAACAAGTGGATGCTAAAGGACCCCGCGCCCCAGATTGCAGCTCCCGGGAAACCCCGAGCCGCAAACGCATCGCTTGCTACGTTTCCCGAGGATCGGAAGGCAGCATAGCGACGGGAGGCGCAGTAGCGGATGGATGCTCTACTACGGAATACGGCGCTATGCGGCCCATTTGCATAGCACTGACTACCCCTGCTCCCGTAGTCCTTCTTAGAAATACCATCTGCCTCTATGGTCTCGCTGCCTCTCCCCTCTAGCGCTCCGGTGCTTGTTGCTGGTGGAGGCGCTCATGGACGGGGGAGGGGGTCTAGATCGAGGCCGGAAGCCCGACCCCGAATCTGTTTCCATCTGCGGGACTCGGCGTAACGATCCCTTTCACGCGGACCTAACCCCCTTCCCAACACCAATGAGTTACCGCACCTGGAGTGAGCGACTTGAACGCCTAGTCCGACGGGCGAGGCGGCAGGCCGTACGGCGAAGCGTCCGGGCCTACCGGGCGCGGCAAGCGAGGGAAGGAATCCGCCGCATAGACGTGGCGCTATCCCGAGAGGACTTCCTAGCGTTGCAACGGCTGATGCTCGACGGCGAGACCTATTCGGCGGCAGTGTCGCGGGCGATAGCGGCCCTTTCCAGAAATACAAGGCAGTCGCTTTAGGTGTAAGTAAAACAAGAAGTTAGCATTGCTCTGAGGGGGTTTTTTCTGGAGCCCCTGAGGAAAAGGCGGTGCTTGCTCGCCGGGGCGGTCGGACCGACGGATTCCCCCGCGTCTGTTCCTCGACCTATCCGCGCCTTCATGTGGGGGCCTCGTCAGATGATCGCGTCCGGCTATCCCGGTGAGGAGCTAACGGCCGCAGTAGCTAACGGCATCGATTCGATCCTTAAGGACTTTTTTGCGGACTACCTCAACGCGAACCGAAGATAGGTCGCGCCTAGACCTTGTTCCGTGGGCATCCGGCTTGAGATGGGGGTACAAACGGGGGTATCTGTCATAGAGCGCCGTAAGAAAGCACGCCAAAACAAAGTATTGAAATGTCAGTTAAATGCCTGTAGACGGCACCACAGTCCAGGTCCAGCAAAGCGCGCAGGGCTGGTGTGTCTTTTCGTGGCGCTCCCCGGGGAGCCAGGGTCCAGGTTGGCCTAAGCCCTTTGACCCCCGATGGGTTGCCGACGTCCAGGCACTCGCGAGCTTGTCATGGTGACGGCCTAAAGTGCCCGGCGCTGTCGCGGGTGCCGCGCGGGCCTGACCTCAGCCACTTCCCGGCTATGCACTGCTGGCCGGTCCTGTTCGCGGAGCCAAGCATGCATGACCCTTACGATTCCAATTGCAATCCATCCACCGGGCTTTCGTTCCAGCAGGTGATGGCGGTCAGCCCGTCGCGGCGTCGCCTGCTCGGCGGCGGGATTGTCGCCGCTGCCGCTGCCCTGACGGGTGCTGCGCCCGGTTTGCGGCTGGCGCGGGCGGCAGTGTCTTCACCGCTGTTGGGTTTCGAGCCCGTGCCGGTGGCCTCGGACGATGTGGTGCACGTGCCGCGCGGCTACGTGGCAGAAGTCATCTACGCCTGGGGTGATCCCGTTTCCGATGGACCGACCTTTGCCCAAGATGCCTCCAACAGCGCTGCAGACCAGGAACTGCAGGCCGGCATGCACCACGATGGGATGCATTTCTTTGCCATGCCTGCCCAGCCCGGTGAGCGTCAACGGGGCCTGCTGGCGGTGAACCATGAATACGCCGACGACGGGCTGTTGCACCCCGACGGCATGCGCACCTGGACACCCGACAAGGTGCGCAAGAGCCAGGCGGCCCACGGGGTGTCCGTTGTGGAACTGCGCCAGCGCGCCGATGGCGGCTGGGAGGTGGTGCGGCCTTCGCGCTACGGCCGGCGCATCACCGCATCCACGCCCATGTCCATTGCCGGCCCAGCCACCGGACACCCGTGGATGCGCACCGCCGCTGATTCCGCCGGCACACGGGTGCTGGGCACGTTCAACAACTGTGCCAACGGATTCACCCCCTGGGGTACCTACCTCACTTGCGAGGAAAACTTCTACGCCTATTTCGCGCACGGTGGGGATGTGCCGGTGGCGCAGCGCCGCTACGGCATCACCGCCAAGGGCCATGGATACCGCTGGCACGAGCACGACGAGCGCTTCGATGCCCAGCGCCATCCCCACGAACCCAACCGCTTCGGTTGGGTGGTGGAGATCGATCCCTTCGACCCGGCTTCGGTGCCGGTAAAGCGCACCGCCCTGGGCCGTTTCTGCCACGAGGGCGCAGCCCACGCGCTGGCGCGCGATGGCCGGGTGGTGGTCTACATGGGCGACGACGCCCGCGGCGAGTACATCTACAAGTTCGTGAGCGCCCGCCCCTTCGATCCTGCTGGTGCCGCAGCCAACCGCGACTTGCTGGACGAGGGCACATTGTATGTGGCGCGTTTCGGAGCGGGTGGCACCGGCCAATGGCTGGCGCTGCGCCACGGCGACAACGGCCTCACGGCAGACCACGGTTTTCCGGGCCAGGCCGAGGTGCTCATCCATGCCCGTCAGGCCGCAGACCGCGTTGGGGCCACCATGATGGACCGGCCCGAATGGATGGCCGTGCACCCGCGCTCGGGCGAGGTGTACTGCTCGCTCACCAACAACACCAAGCGCGGCGGCGCCACGGTGAACGCCGCCGATGGCAGCACGCCCGCGGGATCGTCCAGCCCGCCCGTGGATGCCGCCAATCCGCGCGCCGACAACGCCTTCGGCCACATCATCCGCTGGCGCGAGGAGGGCGGTGATGCTGCCGCCGAGTCTTTCGAATGGGACGTGTTTATCCTGTGCGGCGACCCTGCACACCCCGATGCCGCCAAGCGCGGCACGGTCAACGGCGACGCCTTCGGCAGCCCCGACGGGCTGTGGGTGGATGCCGATGGCAGGTTGTGGATCGAGACCGACATTTCGCCCACGTCGCTCTACAAGGGCGACTATGCTGCGCTCGGCAACAACGCCATGCTGTGCGCCGACACCGTCAGCGGCGAAGTGCGCCGTTTCCTCACCGGCCCGCGCGGCTGCGAGATCGCCGGCGTGATCCAGGCGACCGACCGGCGTACCCTCTTCGTGAACATCCAGCACCCTGGCGAGACTCCGGGCGAGCGCAGCAACCCGGACGCGCCCAGCTCCATCAGCGCCTGGCCCGGGGGCGGGCGGCCCCGCTCGGCCACCCTCGCCATCCGCCGGCTCGATGGTGGCGTCATCGGCGCCTGACGAAGCGCCGGACGCCCTCCACCGCGTGCGCGCAGACCCCGTTGGGCGGCACGTCCGCGTTGGGCCATGGGCTATACTCAGGCGCTCTCTTGCCCTAATGCCGCGCCCATCGCGTCCATGAAAATCCACGAATACCAAGCCAAGGAAATCCTGCGCCGCTTCGGCGTGGCGACACCGCGCAGCGTGCCGTGCTTCAGTGTGGACGAAGCGGTGGACGCGGCGCGCCAGCTGGGCGGCCCCGTCTGGGTGGTGAAGGCGCAGATCCACGCCGGGGGCCGCGGCAAGGGCGGCGGCGTGAAGGTGGCGCGATCCATCGACGAAGTGCGTGACTTGGCCGGCAAGATCCTCGGAATGCAGCTCAAGACCCACCAGACCGGGCCGGAAGGGCAGACGGTGCGCCGGTTGCTCATCGAGGAGGGCGCGGATATCCGCAAGGAGCTCTACCTTGGCCTGGTGGTGGACCGGGTGAGCCAGAGATATGTGCTCATGGCCAGCGCGGAGGGCGGCATGGATATCGAGGAAGTGGCCGCCCACACGCCGGAAAAAATTCACAAGGCAATCGTGGATCCAGTCGTGGGTCTGCGGGATGCCGACGCCGACGACCTGGCGCGCCGCATCGGCATCCCGGAGGTCTCGCTCTCCGAGGCGCGCGCCGTGCTGCAAGGGTTGTACCGCGCCTGCTGGGAAAGCGACGCGGCGCTGGCCGAGATCAACCCCCTCATCCTCACCGGCCAGGGCCGCGTGGTTGCCCTGGATGCGAAGATGAACTTCGACGCCAACGCCCTGTTTCGCCACCCCGACATCGTGGCCATGCGCGATCTGGACGAGGAGGACCCGGCCGAGATCGAGGCCTCCAAGTTTGATCTCTCCTACATCTCCCTGGACGGTGACATCGGTTGCCTGGTCAATGGCGCCGGCCTTGCCATGGCCACCATGGACACGATCAAGCTCTATGGCGGAAGCCCCGCCAACTTCCTCGACGTGGGCGGCGGCGCCACCGCCGAGAAGGTCACCGAAGCCTTCAAGATCATGCTGCGCAATCCGGGCCTCAAGGCGATCCTGGTGAACATCTTCGGCGGCATCATGAAATGCGACACCATCGCCACCGGGGTGGTTACCGCCGCTCGCGAAGTCAAGCTCGCCGTGCCGCTGGTGGTTCGCATGAAGGGCACCAACGAGGACCTTGGCAAGAAGATCCTGGCCGAATCCGGCCTGCCGATCATCGCCGCCGACAACATGGCCCAGGCGGCCGAGCGCGTGGTGGCGGCCGCGCTCGGCGCGGCCGCCACCACGCGGCCCGGACACCTTCCCGAGACGGACCATGGCTATCCTCGTTGACAAGAACACTCGCGTCGTTACCCAGGGCATCACCGGCAAGACCGGGCAGTTCCACACCCGCATGTGCCGCGAATACGCCAATGGCGCCCAGTGCTTCGTTGCCGGGGTCAACCCGCGAAAGGCTGGCGAGGACTTCGAGGGCATTTCCATCTTCGCCAGCGTACGCGAAGCGAAGGACAGCACCGGCGCAAGCGTCTCTGTGATTTACGTGCCTCCCGCGGGCGCGGCGGCGGCCATCTGGGAAGCCGTGGAGGCGGATCTCGACCTGGCCATCTGCATTACCGAGGGCATTCCGGTGCGCGACATGATCGAGGTGCGCGAGCGCATGCGGCGGGAGAATCGCCGCACCCTGCTGCTGGGGCCCAACTGCCCGGGCGTGATCACCCCCGAGGAAATCAAGATCGGCATCATGCCCGGCCACATCCACCGTAAGGGCCGCATCGGCGTGGTGTCGCGCTCGGGCACCCTCACCTACGAGGCGGTGGCGCAGCTCACGGAACTTGGCCTCGGGCAATCCACCGCCGTGGGCATCGGCGGCGATCCGGTGAACGGGCTGAAGCACATCGACGTGCTCAAGCTGTTCATGGACGATCCCGATACCGACGCCGTCATCATGATCGGCGAAATCGGCGGCTCCGACGAGGAGGCCGCGGCCGAGTGGTATCGCACCAATGCGCGCAAGCCGGTGGTGGGCTTCATCGCCGGGGTCACCGCGCCGCCTGGCAAGCGCATGGGTCACGCCGGGGCCATCATCTCCGGCGGCAAGGGCACGGCGCAGGAAAAACTTGCCGTCATGGAGGCCTGCGGCATTCGTGTCACGAAGAACCCGGCCGAAATGGGACGCCTGTTGCGCTCCGTTCTCTGAGAGCCATGCGCCGCATCCTGATTGCCATCGACGGGTCGGACAACGCGCTGCGCGCTGTGCGCCAAGTCGTATCGCTGGCACCTGAATTGCGCGCCCCGCCGCAACTGCTGCTCGCAAACGTGCAGCCCGTGGTGGTGTCCGGAGGGGTTCGCACCTTTGTCAACGCCGATCAGATCGACGCCTGGTATCGCAGCGAGGGCGAGAAGGCGCTGGCGGGTGCACGCGACCTGCTAGCCGCCGCCGGCCTTGCCCACGAGCATCACATCGTCGTGGGTGACCCGGCGGAAACGCTGGCGCGCATGGCACGCGAGCGCGGCTGCGACCTGATCGTCATCGGCACCCGTGGCATGAGTGCCATCGGCAACCTGCTCATGGGCTCCGTGGCCACCAAGGTGCTGCAGCTGGCCGACGCGCCGGTGTTATTGGTGCGATGAAGCCTCGGGCGCCGAGGGAGCGGCAGCGCCGCCTTCTGTTGTTGCTCCGGTTTGCGCCCCGCTGCGATTGATGCGGTTAACCAGCACACGCAGGAACGCGCGGTTGAACTTCATCTGGGTGCGCTCGGACGCTTCGCGCAGACCTTGAGCCTTGACTTCCATAACCAAGCAGTTGCCGCGGGACAGGATGGTGGTGCCGCGAGGGGCAACCCCCTCCTCGAAGTACAGCATGTGTCCGAAGCAATGGCCCGCTTGCATGGATTCCAGCGTCTTGCAGTTGCGGCATGCGAGCGCTTCTCCAGAGGCGAGCACGAAAAAACCGTCGCTGATTTCACCTTCGCGAAGAATGACGCTGCCGGCCCCGTGGCTCTGCCACCGCGCCAGGCGCATCGTCTCCCACAGCTCCACGTCCAGGAAGTCGCGAAAGAACGGCAACCCCCGCAGGATGCCGAAGTGTTCTGCCTCCGGCACGGCATTGTCCGGAAGCCTCAGATGCTTGAAGGCGCGAGCCAGGTCGCGGCTCACCTCGTTCCAGACCGGATAGCGGCTGGACAGGTCTTTCGACAAAGCCTGAAGCACTATGCGCTCCAGTGGCTCGGGCAGATCGCGCCGGTGCACCGACGGGGGTACCGGGTCGATATGTGCGATCTGGTAGGCCAGGCTGTTGCGGTTGGAGCCTTCGAACGGCAGGCGGCCCGTGAGCAACTGGTAGAGCACCACGCCCAGGGAGTAGATGTCGGTTTGTTGGGTGAGGGGCTTTTCCAGCACCTGCTCCGGCGACATGTAGGCCGGTGAGCCGATGCCGCTCAGGCAGGTGTGCTCCGCGTGGTCATAGCGGGCGGCGCCAAAATCGCTCACCTTGATCTCGGTGCCGGCGGTGAGCAGGATGTTGGCGGGCTTCACGTCACAGTGGATGACGCCTTGCCGGCCGGCGTAGTCCAGCGCCTGGCTCGCCTTGAAGCCGATTTCCACCACTTGTTCCATGGGTAGCAGCGACTCGGGGCTGCAGTAGCGCCTCAGCGTGTGCCCGGGCACATACTCCATCACCACGTAGGACAGTTCGTCCTCGGACACGGCATCGTGGATGGCCACGATGTGGGGATGGGAGAGTTTGCCCGCCAGTGCAGCCTCGTTCATGAACACCCGCTGAAAGCGGCTGCGTAGCCGTGGGTCGACACTGGCTTCGTGATCGATCATCTTGATCGCCACGCGACGGGCAAAAAAGGAATCATCCGCCAGGAACACACGGCTGGTGGCGCCGCGGCCCAGTTCCCGCAGGATGTGGTATTTCCCGATCCGCGGGGGCAGGGTGTCCTCGAAGTGACGATCGGAGGTGGCGGCTAATTCCATGCGCTCGTTAACGGCCGCATGGCACGCGGGCTTTAGCGCCAGAGCCCAGTGCAGGGCGTTGCGCCCATCGGGCCGCAGTGCTGGCCGGGAGCTCGTTCAGTTGAGGAACGGCACCCGCATGCCCCGGGCCACCGCCGGTCGCGCGCCGAGGGCCTCGAACCATCGTCGCACGTGGGGAAAATCTGCCAACTCCACGCGGTGCCATTCATGGCGGGCCACCCATGGATAGGTGGCCATGTCGGCCACGGAATACTCGTCCGCGAGATGCTCGTGGATGGCAAGATGACTGTCGAGCACGCCATAGAGTCGGCGCGTCTCGCCGGTATAGCGCTCGATGGCATAGGGCACGGGTTCCTTGGCGGCGCGCAGGAAGTGGTGCGCCTGACCGAACATGGGCCCCACGCCCGCCATCTGGAACATCAGCCACTGCAGCGCCTCGAAGCGCCGCCGCTCCTCCCGGGGCAGGAAGCGGCCCGTCTTCTGGGCGAGGTACAGGAGGATGGCGCCCGACTCGAACAGCGTGAAGGGCGCGCCATCGGGGCCGTTGGCATCCACGATGGCGGGGATCTTGCCGTTCGGGTTGATAGCGCGAAACGCGGGCAGATCCTGCTCGGCCTTGCCGATGTCCACCGCATGCACCCGGTAGGGCAGGCCGCACTCCTCCAGCATGATGGAGACCTTGCGGCCGTTGGGCGTGCCCCAGGTATAGAGGTCCAGCATGCGCGTCGCTCCGGATCGGGAAAGGCGCGAGGGTAGCCCGGAAACGACGCGGGCAGGCGCATGCGCCTGCCTGCGATCCCGGCCGATGAGCAGCTACTTCTTGCTGCCGTGCTTGTCCTTCATGGACTTCATGAAGGCCTGGATCTCATCGAGACTGACGGCGCCGTCCTTGTCGGTGTCGATGGCCTCGAAGTGCTTCGCCACGCCCGGAATGGCGGTGGCCTCGGCCTTGTCGAGGGTGCCGTCGGCATCTTTGTCAGCGGCCTTGAACTTTGCGTCGCCCTTGGCGTGCATCTCCTTGCCCTTGGCGTTCATGCCAGCGTGAATCTCCTCGAGGGTGACGGTGCCGTCCTTGTCGGCGTCGATGGCCTCGAAGTGCTTTGCCACGCCCGGCATGGCAGCGGCCTCGGCCTTGTCGAGGGTGCCGTCGGCGTCCTTGTCGGCGGCCTTGAACTTTGCCTCCAGCTTCTTCATCTGGCCTTCGTCGGCCTGCTCGGCTCCCGCGGCGAAGGCGAGGCCAAGTGCAACGGCAAGAGCGAGTTTGCGCATGATGGGGCTCCTTGTGTGCAGCATTGGGAAGGGGGCGACGGGCAGCGCTGCGCCCGAAGGTGTTTCTGCGCCCCCAACGGCCGCGAATCAGGAAGGGTTGACGTGAGTTGCATGCGTGATCGCGGACAGCCGGGCGGCCCGGATGCGCTCCGGGATGGCACGGGGGTCGTCACGCGCGGCGGCAATGGCCGCGGCGTCCACGGCAAGGCTTGCAGCCAGGGCGGCCTGCAGCCGGGCGGCCTGGGGAAAGGGAACATCCGCGGCCCCGGGGCGGCCCTGCACGTCCACCCGGGCTACGGCCAGTAGTTGGGCGAAGCGCTCCGGGCGGCGCCAGGCATCGGTCGCCGTGAGCAGCGCCAGCACGGCTGCGGCGTCGAGGGCGAGGGCGCGCTGCACGGTGCCCAGCCATCGAGCGGCGAGCGCCGCCAGGTCGCGGCAGTCGTTCGGTGCCCGGATGCGTTCGGAGACCGCGCGCGCCACCGCCACCGCGTCCCCGCCGGGACCCGCGGCCCGCTCAGACTGATGCATCAGCAGCGCATAGCGCACCTCCAGTGGCTGGCCGATGGCCGCGGCGTGGTCCAGCACGTGCAGGATGTGGTGGCCCGCATCGCCGTCTGCATCGGCCAGCGCGAACAGGTGCTCCACCTCGGGCAGCACCCGCGACAGCGCGCCACAGGCGCGCAGCACCTCGAACATGCGCGCTGGCCGCGCTTCCATCAGGCCGCGAGACAGCTCCTGCCAGACTCGTTCTGGCACCAGGTGGTCCGCCTCGCCATCGGCCACCATGGCCTTCATGAGCGCCATGGTCTGGGGCGCCACCACGAAGCCGAAACGCGCCGCAAAGCGCGCCACGCGCAGGATGCGCACCGGATCCTCGGCAAAGGCCGGGCCCACGTGCCGCAGGACTCCCAGGCGCAAATCGTGCAGACCGTCGAAGGGGTCCACCAGCGTACCGTCCGCGCGACGGGCGATGGCGTTGATGGTGAGATCGCGCCGCGCCAGGTCCTGGTCGAGGGTCACCTCTGGCGAGGCGTGAACCACGAAGCCCCGGTAGCCGTGGCCGGATTTGCGCTCAGTGCGGGCGAGCGCGTATTCCTCGTGGGTATCGGGGTGCAGGAACACCGGGAAGTCCTTGCCCACGGGACGGAACCCGAGGGCCTCGAGTTGCGCCGGTTGCGCGCCCACCACCACCCAGTCGCGATCCTGCACTGTTCGCCCCAGCAGTTCGTCGCGCACTGATCCGCCCACCTGGAAGATTTCCATGCTTCGCGGCAGGTCCCGCGCCGCTAGCGGCCGGCGCGGCCGCGCATGAGATCGTGGCGGGCGAGGCGGGAAGCGCCGGTCAGGTAGGAGGGCGCCACCGCCTCAAGGGCGGTCGGGCGAAACCCGAACACCTCGGGGAAGCCGCATCCGCAAACGTTGTCCACGGACATGGAGCGCACATTGTCGAGCGTCATGAGCCGCCCGGGCAGCCGCTCCAGTAGGGCCGCCTGCAGCCTGGCGAGTCTCGGGGGCAAGGGCAGGATCGTGCGGCGCAGGCCGATCGTCGCGCAGGTCAGCTGCACCAGGTCCGCCAGGGTGTAGGTGGTGGGGCCGCACAGGTCGTAGCTGTTGCCTGCCGTGGCCGGATCGTTTACGCAGTGAACCGCGGCGCGGGCCACGTCCTCCACCCAGATGGGCTGGAAGCGGGCGCCCGCGCAGCCCAGCGGCAGCACCGGAAAGGCGCGGGCCAGCCGGGCGAAGAGCGTCAGAAAACCGTCGCCGCGTCCGAAGATCACCGAGGGCCGAAGGATGGTCACCGCCAGCCCCTCGCGCGCACCAGCTTTCACGGCGGCCTCGCCGCGGCCCTTGCTGCGCTGGTAGTTGCTTGGAGCCCCCGGGCCGGCGCCCAGGGCGCTCACATGCACCAGCCGGGGCACGGCCTCGGCAAGGCAGGTACGCACGATGCGCGTGGGCAGCTGCTCGTGGTTGCGCGCATAGCCCTGACCGCCGGCATCGTGCAGCACGCCCACCAGGTTCACCACCGCGTCGCAACCACGCACGCTCTGGGCCAGTGCCCCATCCTCATGCACATCAGCGTTGAACACCTCGGCCGTGGGCAGGAGGATCAGCTCGCGCTTGGCGCGCTCGCGATGACGGGTGGGAATACGCACGGTGATGCCGCGCGCGGCCAGCTGCATGGCCACGTTGCGGCCCAGGAAGCCTGAGCCTCCCACCAGGCAGACACGGCGGATGATCATGTTCCTTGGCTGTGTGATCGGGACGTTGAATGTCGGGCCGCTGGCACCAAGGCCACGTCGCGTCCCGATACTGGATTCTAGCCCACCGAAATGGCGGGCTCCTCTCGCACGTTCAGGGCTCGCCGGTGGCGGCGCCGGTCGCGGCCGCGGTGCGCGGCGCGATGGTGCCGATGCGGGCGCGCAACTGGACGAGGGAGTGGCCGAACTGGCGCGCGTACTGGTGGGCGTTGGCCATCACCTTGCGCACGTAGTCGCGGGTTTCGGTGAAGGGGATGGTGTCGATGTACACGGCGCCCTCCAGGGCGCGATCGGCACGCCACGCCTGGGCCCGCCCGGGCCCTGCGTTGTAGGCCGCCGAGGCGAGTACCGGACTGCCGTCCAGGCGCGTCAGCATTTCCTTGAGGTAGAAGGTGCCTAAGCTCACGTTGGCGTCCACCGCGTCTTCCACGGCATGGCGCCATTGCTTCAGGCCCATGCGCGCCGCCACCCAGCGCGCGGTGGTGGGCATGATCTGCATCAGGCCGGCGGCGCCGGCGCTGGAGCGCGCCGTGGGCACGAAGCGGCTTTCCTGGCGGACCAGGCCGTAGAGCAGCGCTTCGTCCACGTTCATGTCGCGTGCGGAGGCACGCAACAGTTCCGGATAGGGCACCGGATAACGCAACTCGAAGTTGACCAATTGCGTCGAGCGTTCGGCAGTGGCGATGGAGCGCTCGTACCAGCCCTCGCGGCGCGCCACTTCGGCCGCGGCGATGAGCAGCGGATCCGCCATGTCGCGCACGGCCCAGATCCACTCCATATTGCCCTCGTAGCGCAGCCCCAGCCGATACCATGCCAGCGCCCGCTGGATTGCCGGCATGCGTTGCACCGTGTCGATGTCCGCCGCGAGCGGCAGCTGGTTGCGCGCCGGCGTAGAGATGCCCAGTTCCTCTGCGGCGAGCTGGCCATGGAAGTTTTGCTCCCGGGCCAGCACGGTGAACAGCGCCTCGGACTCGAAGGAACGGCCCACCGCGGCCATGGCGCGCGCGCGCCAGTAGCGCCATGGCGGCCTCTCACGCTCCTCGGAGTCCATGCGCGCCGTGTAGTCGAGCACGCGTGGCCAGTCGCCACCGCGTAGCGCCGCCCGCGCCGCCCAGGCGAGTTGCGTGTTTTCCAGCGGAGCGCCCTCTGCCAGTGTGTACCAGTCGAGGGCCTCTGGCTGGTGCCGCCGCGCCGCCGCAACGGCGATCAGGCCCCAGCCGTGCGCCCGGTCTTGCGCCGGCAGGCGCGTGCCAATCTGCGTCCACAGTTGCGCAGCCCCCGGCGGTGCGCTCGCGGCCATGCGGCCGAGGGCGAACAGCGCCACCTCGCGCTGGGCGCGCGAATCCAGCCGAAGGCCGCGGGCCTCGAGAAAGCGCTGCGGGTTTTTCGCGGCCGCCTCCACCAACTTCGGATCCGGGCGCCGTGCCGCGGGCAGCAGCGCCGCCACTGACTTGGCAAGGCTTGCATTGCCCGCGGAGAAGGCCATCCGAAGACGCGCCCAGACGTCGTTTTCGGTCAATGCGCCCGCTGCCAGTGCCAGCGCGGCCGCTTCCATGCAGGCGGCGGGCAGCTCGCCGCCTGCCAGCCACAGGGCGCGTGCGTCGCGCCCCACGGTGGCATCGCGCGCCGCCATCCGTGGCACCCAGGAGAGGCAACGCAGCTCCGTGTCAGGTTCCGTCAGGGCTGGAAACTCACGTTGGAATTCGTCCCAGGCGTTCGTTCGGGCAAGCTGGCGCAACCAGTCGGCGCGCAGCCGATTGGCGGGCAGCTGGCCAGCGTAGCGTTCGAGGTAGGCGCGCACGGCGCCAGATGGCTGCTCGGCCAGCCGCAAGCGCAACTGCCAGTACTCCGCCCAAGGGGCAAGCGGGTGGCCTTGCAGCCGTGCCACGAGACCATCGAGGGTGGGACCCTGCCCCTTCTGGAAGGCCTCGCGGGCAGCTAGAAACTCAGCGTCGCCAGTCTGCGAACGCGCCTCGCCCGCCAGCAGGGCAAACGAGCACAGAAGCAAAGCGGTCGTCGGGCGGATCACAGGAACAGGTGCGCGGCGGGATTGCCTGTTTCGTCCCAATGCGGGTAATTGAGTTCCCTCAGGAAGCGCTTGAAGGCCCCCCGATCCCTGGGGGGCACCTGCACCCCGGCCAGCACCCGGCCATGGTCGGCACCGTGATTGCGGTAGTGGAACAGGCTGATGTTCCAGCCGGGGCTCATGGCATCGAGAAACTGCATCAGGGCGCCGGGGCGTTCCGGAAACTGGAACCGGTAGAGAACTTCGTGCTCCACCTCGGGGGAGCGGCCGCCAACCATGTGACGGACATGCAGCTTGGCCAGCTCGTTGTCGCTGAAATCTCGCGCCTCCAGACCAGCCGCCCTGAGGGATCGCACCAGAGCCCTGACCTCGGCCCGCCCCTCCACCTGCAATCCCACGAACACATGGGCCTCGGCGGGATCGTGGAATCGGTAGTTGAATTCGGTCACGTTGCGCCGGCCGATGAGCTGGCAGAAGCGCCGGAAGCTCCCCGGCCGCTCGGGAATGGTGACCGCCAGCACCGCTTCGCGCCGCTCTCCGATCTCGGCCTGCTCGGCGACGAAGCGCAGCCGGTCGAAGTTCATGTTCGCGCCACAGGCGATGGCCACCAGGGTGCGATTGCGCGCCCGGTGGGTCTCCACCCAGGCCTTGGCGCCCGCCACCGCCAGCGCCCCGGCGGGTTCCAGGACCACGCGGGTTTCCTCGAACACGTCCTTGATGGCGGCGCAGATGGCGTCGTTGTCCACCAGCACCATCTCGTCCACGTGGCGGCGCGCCAGCCTGAAGGTTTCTTCGCCAGGCTGGCGTACCGCCACGCCGTCGGCGAACAGGCCCACCTGGGCCAGGCGTACTCGCTGACCGGCGGCCAGGGAGCGCGCCATGGAGTCGGCGTCCACGGGCTCCACCCCTACGATGCGCACCTCGGGGCGCAGCCGCTTCACGTAGGCCGCCACGCCGGCGATCAGGCCACCGCCGCCCACCGCCACGAATATGGCGTCCAGCGGGCCGCCGTGCTGCTGCAGGATCTCGCGGGCGATGGTGCCCTGGCCGGCGATCACGTCCGGATCGTCATAGGGGTGCACCAGGGTGTAGCCGTGCTTGGCGGCCAGCGCCAGGGCGTGGGCACCGGCCTCGTCGTAGGAGTCGCCCGACAACACCACCTTGGCGCCACGGGCGGCCACCGCGTCCACCTTGATGCGTGGCGTGGTCACCGGCATCACGATCACCGCCTTGCAGCCCAGGTGCCGTGCCGAAAGGGCCACGCCCTGGGCATGGTTGCCCGCCGAGGCGGCGATCACGCCGCGCCGCAATTGCGCGCGGCTCAGCCGCGACATCTTGTTGTAGGCGCCGCGGATCTTGAAGGAAAACACCGGCTGCAAGTCCTCGCGCTTGAGCAGCAGGGTGTTGCCCAGGCGCCGGGAAAGCAGCGGCGCAGGATCGAGAGGCGTCTCCACCGCCACGTCGTAGACGCGGGCGGTGAGGATGCGCTCCAGGTAGTCGTCGGTCATGGGCAGGGCGCCGGCGCGGGCCGGGCAGCGGTGGGAGGGAAAGCCGGACCTAGGGTAGCAAATGTGGTGACGGCGCCCCCAGGTGCGTTGAGACCGTGCCGCCCTCGTTCTATGCTTGCGCAACGCCATCAGCCCCGGACACCATGGATCAGGACCAACAGAAACAGGCAGCCGCCGAGGCCGCCATAGCCCACTTGCCCGACGACGCCGTCATCGGCGTGGGCACCGGCTCCACCGCCAATCGCTTCATCGATGCCCTGGGCCGCATCCGCCAGCGCGTGCGCGGCGCCGTGGCCAGCTCCGAGGCCTCGGCGGCGCGCCTGAAGGCCCTGGGCATCGAGGTGCTGGACCTGAATGCCGTGGCCGATCTGCCGGTTTACGTGGATGGCGCCGACGAGATCACCGAGTCCCTGGCCATGATCAAGGGCGGTGGCGGTGCGTTGACCCGCGAGAAGATCGTCGGCGCCGTGGCGCGGCGCTTCATCTGCATCGCGGACGCCTCCAAGCTCGTGGGACGCCTGGGCCGCTTCCCTTTGCCGGTGGAGGTGATTCCCATGGCCCGCTCCCACGTGGGCCGGCAGCTCGTGCGTCTGGGTGGCCATCCCGAGTGGCGCCAGGGCGCCGTCACGGACAACGGTAACTGGATCCTGGACGTACACGGTTTGTCCATCCCGGATCCCGCGGCCCTGGAGGCCGAGATCGATGCCATCGCGGGAGTGGTGAGCGTGGGCCTGTTCGCCCGGCGCCCGGCAGACCTCCTGCTCCTGGGCACATCCGGGGGCGTGCGGACGCTGGCGCGCATGCCATGAACCTGTCACAGTCCATGTGTAGCTTCCGCAGGTTTAAGGCCGACGCCGGGGCCGCCTTCAGGGATACACGACCATGACATCTTCCGAACACACCTCCAAGCAGTTTGATGCAGAACTCGAGGCTGTCCGCGCCCGGGTGCTGCAGATGGGCGGGCTGGTAGAGGAGCAGATCCGGCTTGCCGTGGAAGCGTTGCTGTCGGGCGACTCGGAGTTGTCCAACTCCGTGGTCAACAACGACCACGCCGTCAATGCGCTCGAAGTGGCCATCGACGAGGATTGCAGCACCATCATCGCCCGCCGGCAGCCCACTGCCGGCGACCTGCGAATGATCATGACGGTGGTGAAGACGATCACCGACCTCGAGCGCATCGGCGACGAGGCTGCCAAGATCGCCCGCATGGCTAGGCTGATCGGCGGCAACGACCGGCTGACGCAGCCGCGCTTCCACGAGATCCGGCGCATGGCCGGCATGGCCGCGGAGATGCTCCACAAGGCCCTGGACGCTTTCGCGCGCCTGGACATCACGGCCTCGGCCGAGGTGGTGCGCCAGGACCAGCTCGTGGATGACGAGTTCCGCGGCATCCTCCGTCACCTCATCACCTTCATGATGGAAGACCCGCGCACCATCTCGGCCTCCATCGAGATCCTGTTCACCGCCAAGGCCATCGAGCGCATCGGCGATCACTCCAAGAACATCTGCGAGTACGTGATTTACATGGTGAAGGGCAAGGACGTGCGCCACACCAGCGTCGAGGAAATCGAGCGCGAGATCATGGGCTGAGGCTGTCGGTCATGATCGCCACCGTCGTCCCGGACGCGTCGCCGTGCCCGCCAGCTCCACTTCCCGGAGAGCACCTGCTTGGATGAAGTCCTGACGGCGCGGCCGCTGGCGCACCCCACGCCTGGCGCTGCTGGCCCCGCGGTGGTGGCCGCCGTGGACCTGGGCTCCAACTCTTTTAGGCTCCAGGTGGGCCGGGTGGTGGACGAGCAGATCTACCCGCTGGACAGCCTGCGAGAGCCGGTGCGCCTGGCTGCTGGGCTGGGCCCCGACAAGCGGCTCGACGAGCCTTCCCAGCAGCGCGCCCTCGATGCCCTGCGCCGGTTTGGGGAACGGTTGCGCGGGTTTGAAGAGGCATCGGTTCGCGCCGTGGGCACCAACACCTTGCGGGTGGCCAAGAATGCCCGCGACTTCCTGCGCCGCGCCGAGATGGCGCTGGGCTTCCCCATCGAGGTGGTGGCCGGCAAGGAAGAGGCGCGCCTGATCTACCTCGGCGTGTCCCACAGCCTCCCGCCCACTGCCGAGCGACGCATGGTGGTGGACATCGGCGGCGGCTCCACCGAGTTCATCATCGGCAGCGGCTACCAGCCGCGCAAGCTGGAAAGCCTCTACATGGGCTGCGTGAGCTTCACCCTGCGCTATTTCGAGGGCGGACGCATCACCAAGAGCGGCCTCAAGCAGGCCGAGACGGCCGCGCGCATCGAACTCCAGACCATCGAGCGCGGCTTCTCGCGCGGTCACTGGAAGCAGGCGGTCGGTTCCTCGGGCACCGCCCGCGCGCTGGGCGACCTGATCCAGGCCAACGGCTGGGGCGATGGCAGCATCACCGCCGAGGGCATGGAACGCTTGCGCGCCCATCTTCTCAAGGCGGGTGACGTGGAGCGCATCGCCCTGCCCGGGCTCAAGTCCGACCGTGCCCAGGTGCTGCCCGGCGGATTCGCCATCATGAGCGCCATCTTCGGCGAGCTTGGCGTTGACCGAATGATCCTGGCCACCGGGGCCATGCGCCAGGGAATCCTCTACGACATGGTGGGCCGCTTCCATCACCATGACATGCGCGAGGTCACGGTGCGCCAGTTCATGAAGCGCTACCACGTGGATGCCGCCCAGGCGCGGCGCGTGGAGCCGTTGGCGCTGGAGTTTCACCGCGCGCTGGCTCATCGCCGGGAAGCCCACGACGACACACGGAGCCAGCTGGTGGCATGGGCCGCGCGTCTGCACGAGATCGGCCTGTCGGTGGCGCACACGGGGTACCACAAGCATTCGGCCTACATTCTCGGCAACGCCGACATGCCCGGCTTCTCGAAGATGGAACAGGCGCACTTGGCACTTCTGGTGCTCGCCCATCGCGGCACCCTCGACAAGGTCAAGCCCCTGGTGACCGACCCCAACGACTGGCCCGTGATCATGTCTCTGCGTCTGGCCACCCTGTTCCACCGCACCCGCGGGCCCGTGGCGCTGCCGGCCATCGAGGCGGCCTGGCGGGACGGGGGTTTCGAACTGGACCTGCCGCTCGACTGGCTGTCCCGCTACCCCCTTACCGCGGCCGCCTTGCGCAGCGAGATCCGGGAATGGCGCGCCCTCGGTTTTGATCTCGACGTGCCCGTTCTCGACGCCCTCGAAGGCTCGTTCGATCCGGTGGTGGACTGACCAGCGGCGTCAGTCCAGCAGGTCGGGATTCATCACCGCGCGCAGCACCACCTGGACGCTGTCGCCGCGCACCCGCAGGGCAAGCCACCAAAGGGCGCCTTTCTTCACACTGAAATCCGTCGCGCGCCCGGCCAGCAGCAAGCTTGCCACCTGACCAAGAGTGGGTTGATGTCCCACCACCAGCGCCGCGCCGTGCGCCTCGGGCCAGCCGGCGGCGGCCAGCACTGCCTCGGGCGCCGCGCCAGGTGCAAGCGCGGGCACCACTTCGAAGTCGCGCGCCAGGGCAGCCACGGTTTCCCGGGTGCGCACCGCCGGGCTCACAAGAATGCGGGCCTGATGCGGCAGACGGGGTTCGAGCCAGCGCGCCAGCGCGGCAGCCTGGCGGCGGCCCTTGTCGGTAAGAGGGCGTTGCAGATCGGGCAAGCCATCCCGGGCCTCGGCGTGGCGCCACAGCAGCAGTTCCATCACGGCTTCTCCGCGGGGCGGGACGATCGCCAAAAGGGGCGCGCCGCCTCGAAGCGCGACCAGGCGTGGGACAGGTGGCCGATGCCGGCCGCAGCGCGCGCCGCGCTCCAGCCCCGCACAAGTCCGGCGGCGTGGGAGAGCTGGGCCGCATCGCCGCCGTTGAGTTCGGCCAGCAGCCGCGCCGTCACGGCGGCGTCGTTCAGGCTGCCGAGAATTTCCTGCAACTCTGCCGTGGCTGCGATGTAGTCGCGCACCGCGCCCCGGCGAAACAGCCGTTGCAGGAACTCGGCTGCGTAACGCAGCTTTTTCACCTCGATGCGCAGGGCGTGCAATGCGGTCTCGTCCAGCGCCCCCAGGCCGCGGCCAGCCCGGCGGACGCGCCGCGCCTGACGGGCAAGCAGCAGGGCGGCGAATTCCGGCAACGGCAGCGCCTCGCGGGCGCGCCCTGCTTCGTCCAGCGCCGCCCGCCAGGGCCGGGCGGCCAGGGCGCTGCCCAGGTCGAGGAGCAGGCACGTGTAGGCCGGGCCGGCCATGGTCTCCAGCGCGGCCGCACGCGCCTGGGCACGGCGCGCCGCAGCCAGTTGCAGCAGTCTCGGCAGGCCAGGCGCGTCACCCAGCGCTGCGCATACCGGCGGCGCCGTCTCGGTGCAGAACACGTCCCAGTCGCGGGCCTCCCCCAGGCTGGCGGCGTTGGTGCGCAGGGCCTGGAGCAGGTCGGCCACCGGCGGGCGCGGCATCACCGGCCGGAACAGTGCAAAGGCGCTGCGCAGGCGCCGCAAGGCCACCCGTGCCTGGTGGATAAACTCGGGGTCGTCGCTGGCCAGCACGCCTGGCTCATTGTCCTGCAACTGCATCAGGCAGGAGGCGGCGATGGCCTCAAAGGCCGCCGTTACATCCATGTCCGGGTGCAGCCGCGGCGCCTGGGCGCGAGCGGGCGCCACTGCCGCGGCGGGCGGGTCCAGCAATGCAAAACCGCGCTCGGCCTTGGAGTGCCGGCACACGCGTAATGACAGCGCGGGCAGCAGACTGCGGGCGAAGGCGAACAGCCCTCCCGGTTCGCCGGACTCGAGTTCCAGTTCCAGCTCGCACAGTGGCGCCTCACGCCCCGACTGCGTGGCCACGATTCGGCCCAGGTCGACGCACAGCAGAGCCCGGGTGCCCCCGCCCAACTGGAGCTGCCGGGTGGTACGGCGGAAATCGGTGGCGAACACCGGCTGCAGCCGGGCGCGCAGCGCCGCGTCGGCGAACAGCGCTGCCGCTGGCGTTTGCGACAGCGCCACGAAATTGATGATCTGCGCCGCCGCTGGCGCTTCGAATTCGCTGCGCTCGTGCAGGGCGCCGCGCACCCGACCTTCGGTCTTGAGGGTCTGGACCCAGCGCGCGCCGCTGCGCCGCAGCCTCAGCGCCACCCCGTGACGCGCCAGATCGCGCTGCGGGGTGTCGTAGTAGACGCTGTGCAACTGCCGCGATCCGGGCCGCCCCCGCGTGGCCGCCGCCACCGAAGCCAGCCGCCCCAGCCGCGGGATCTGGTCCGGCGGCAGCAGCAGCTTGAGCTCGATCTCTACGGCCATGGTGCTTGCCGGGAGGGGCGCGCCTAGCGGGCCCCGCCAGGCGCGGAGAACTGCTCCAGCAGTTCGCGCTGGGCGCAGCGCACCCGCCCGCCACGCACGGGGGTGCGCTGCCGGTAGCTGCCGTCGGATTGCATCTCCCAGGCCTGGGTGTTGTCCTCCAGGTAGGGCTTCAAGGCCTCGGCGATGACGCGCCGCTTGAGTCGCGCGTCAAGCACCGGAAAGCACAGTTCGATGCGGCGAAAGAAATTGCGGTCCATCCAGTCGGCGCTGGAGAGGTACACGCTATCGCTGGAGCGGAAGTGGAATACCCGGTGGTGCTCCAGGAAACGGCCGATGACCGAGCGCACGCGGATGTTCTCCGACAGTCCGGGAATGCCTGGGCGCAGGGCGCACACGCCGCGCACGATGAGGTCGATCTTCACGCCCGCACGCGAGGCCTCGTAGAGCTCGTAGATGGTCTCGGGTTCGAGAAGCGCGTTCATCTTGGCGGTGATGCCGGCCGGCTTGCCCTCGCGAGCCTGGGCGGCCTCGTGGGCGATGGCCTCCATCAGCCTCGGATGCAGCGTGAAGGGCGACTGCCAGACGTGGGTGTGGCGGCCAGCCCTGCCAAGGCCGGTGAGCTGCAGGAACACATCGTTCACGTCGGACGTCATGTCCTCGTCGCAGGTAAGCAGCCCGAAATCGGTGTACAGGGTGGCGGTGCGCGAATGGTAGTTCCCGGTACCCAGGTGCACGTAGCGGCGCAGGCGGCCATCCTCGCGCCGCACGACCATGGCCATCTTGGCGTGGGTCTTGTGACCCACCACGCCATACACCACGTGCGCGCCCACTTCCTCGAGACGCGAGGCCCAGTTGACGTTGGTCTCTTCATCGAAGCGCGCCAGCAGCTCCACCACCACCGTCACCGCCTTGCCGTTGCGAGCCGCGCGGATGAGGTGCTCCATGAGCTCGGAATCAGCGCCGGTGCGATACACCGTCTGCTTGATGGCCACCACCGCCGGGTCGGAGGCGGCCTGCTCGATGAAGTTGACCACGGGCTTGAAGGACTGGAAGGGATGATGCAACAGGATGTCACCCTTGCGGATGGCGGCGAACATCTCGCCGGGCCGCGCCAGCTGCGCAGGGATGCCGGGAATGAAGGGCTTGAACTTGAGATCGGGCCTGTCCACCCTGTCGGGCACCTGCATCAGCCGCACCAGGTTCACTGGCCCGGTCACCTGATAGAGCTCCTGTTCGCCGAGGCCGAACTGCTGCAGCAGGAACTCGGACATGTGCGGGGGACACAGGTCGGCTACTTCCAGGCGCACGGCGTCGCCAAAGTTGCGCTGCGGCAGTTCGCCCTGCAACGCGGTGCGCAGGTTCTTGATCTCTTCCTCGTCCACGAACAGATCGCTGTTGCGGGTGACGCGGAACTGGTAGCAGCCCTTCACCTCCATGCCCGCGAACAACTCGTTCACATGGGCGTGCAGGATGGAGGACAGGAACACGAAGCCCCAGTCACAACCGGAAATGCCGGGCGGCAGCGCCACGAAGCGAGGCAGCGCCCGCGGCGCCTGCACGATGGCGATGTTGGAGTTGCGGCCAAAGGCGTCCTTCCCGGACAGTTCCACGGCGAAGTTGAGGCTCTTGTTGAGCAGCCGCGGGAAGGGATGCGCGGGGTCAAGCCCGATGGGCGTGAGCACCGGCATCACCTCGTGCATGAAGAACTCGCGTATCCAGTCGCGCTGGGCTTCGCTCCATTCCCGCCGCCGCAGGAAGCGGATGCCCTCCGCGGCCAGGGCGGGAAACAGCTCCTCGTTGAGAATCCGGTACTGTCGCGCCATCAGTTCGTGGGCTTGGCGCGATACCTCCGCGAGCACCTCGCGCGGTGCCAGGCCGTCGGGGCCGATGCCCTCGGCACCCAGGTCCACCTGCGCCTTGAGACCCGCCACGCGAATCTCGAAGAACTCGTCCAGGTTGCTGCCGGTGATGCACAGGAAGCGCAACCGCTCCAGCAGCGGCACCTCCGCGTCCTGGGCCTGGGCAAGCACGCGGCGGTTGAATTCGAGCAGGCCCAGTTCGCGATTGAGCAGCGCGCGCTCCGCCGCGGCCTCGTTGCCGAGCACCGCCCCCGCCTCCTCTTGGACCGAAGGCGCTTGGGGAGCGGGTGCTTTCTCCATGGTCATGGAGAGGTCGGCGCAACCCAGCCGCTGGCGGTATCGGCGCCCGGACCGAAGAAGTGCGCCTCCATCTGCTGCTCCAGGTATTTGCGCGCCTTGGGGTCGGAGAGGTTGAGGCGGTTTTCGTTCACCAGCATCTTCTGGTGCTCGAGCCACTGCTTCCAGGCTTCCTTGGAAACGGACTCGAAAAGCCTGCGGCCAAGGGGCCCCGGATAGGGCGGAAAATCCAGCCCCTCGGCCTCGCGGCCGAGCTTGATGCAGTGAACGTTTCGTGACATGGCGGCTCCCGGGCGGCGGCCCAGCCGTGTAAGGGCCGAAGATTATCCACGAAGCGGCGCGCGCGTTGCCACCTTGCGCGGGGAGCGCCCGCCTGGGCGCCGCGCGACGCTAACGCAGCGCCTTGCCCAGCACCTTTGAGCGGCGTTGCAGGTTGTAGAGTTCGCGTCGCTGCGACGGCAGGCTGTCGATGTCGATCTCGGTGAAGCCGTTTTCCACGAACCAGTGGGCGGTGCGGGTGGTGAGCACGAACAGCCGTTCCAGCCGGGCGCGGCGGGCGCGCGCTTCGATGGCCCGCAGCAGGCGCTCGCCCGCACCGGTGCCGCGGTAGGTGGGGTGTACCGCCAGGCATGCCAGCTCGCCGGCGCGATCGTCCGGGAAGGGATACAGCGCCGCGCAGCCCACGATGCGTCCATCGTGCTCGAGCACGGTGAAGCGGCCGATCTCGCGCTCGAGCAGTTCGCGCGGGCGCTTCACCAGCGTGCCGTCCACCTCCAGCGGCTCGATCAGGCCGATCACGCCCCCCACGTCGTCCACGGTGGCGGTGCGCACGGTCTGCAGCGGGTCCTGGGTGACCATGGTGCCCACCCCCTCGTGGGTGAACAGTTCCAGCAGCAGCGCGCCGTCCTGGTGCCGGCTGATGAGGTGGGCACGCTTGACGCCACCGTGGCAGGCGCGCGCCGCGAAGGGCAGGTACAGGCCGGCGTCGCCTCGCGGCGGCCGGCGCCCCGCCATCACCCGCTCCGCGTCGCTCACCGTGAGCTCGCGCACCAGGTCTCCCTCGCCGTCGACCACGCCGGGCTCGTCCATGAGGAACACCAGCTTGTCGGCCGCCAGCGCGTGGGCCACGTGGCAGGCCGTGTCCTCGAGAGTGAGGTTGAAAATTTCGCCGGTGGGTGAAAACCCCAGCGAGGACAGCAGCACCAGTTCGCCGTCGTCCAGGCGGTTGCGGATCGCCTCGGCGTTGACCTTGCGCACTTCGCCTGTATATAGCATGTCCACGCCGTCCACCACCCCCACCGGCTGGGCCACCACGAAGTTGCCCCCCGAGACGCGGATGGTGGCGTTGGCCATGGGCGAGTTGGGCAGGCCCATGGACAGCAGCGCCTCGATCTCCATGCGCAGCCGGCCACTGGCTTCCTTCACGTCGGCCAGGGCGGGCTCATCGGTGACGCGCATGTCGCGCACGTACTGGATGCGCGCGCCGCGGGCCTTGAGGCGCGCTTCTATCTGAGGACGCGCGCCGTGCACCAGCACCAGCCGCACACCCAGCGAAGCCAGCAGGTTCAGGTCGTGGGTGAGCGACACGAAGCGGCCGTCGGCCACCACTTCGCCGCCGAAGGCCACCACGAAGGTGCGTCCGCGAAACGCGTGGATGTAGGGCGCCGCGGCCCGAAACCAGTGCACGAACGGCACGTCGCCGTCCGCGGCCTGCGGCAAGAGCGGAGAATCCACAGCCTGCCGGTGCCGCTAGCGCGGCGCCATCCGGATGGCGCCGTCCAGGCGGATGGTCTCGCCGTTGAGCATTGTGTTCTCGACGATGTGCTTCACCAGCGCGGCGAATTCCGGTGGCTTGCCCAGCCGGGGCGGAAAGGGGACTTGGGCGCCGAGCGACTTCTGTGCCTCTTCGGGCAATCCGGCCATCATGGGCGTCTCGAACAGCCCCGGCGCAATGGTGACCACGCGAATGCCAAAGCGCGCGAGCTCGCGCGCCACCGGCAGCGTCATGCCCACCACACCCGCCTTGGAAGCGGCATAGGCAGGCTGGCCCACCTGGCCATCGAACGCCGCCACGGAGGCGGTGTTCACGATTACGCCGCGTTCGCCTTCCGGTCCTGGTTCACCCCGGGCCATGGCCTCCGCGGCCAGTCGCAGCATGTTGAAGCTGCCCACCAGGTTGATGTTGAGCACACGCACGAACTTGTCCAGCGGGTGTGGCCCATCCTTACCCAGCACCTTCATGGGCACACCCACCCCGGCGCAATTCACCAGGCCGTGCAGGCCGCCAAAGCGCGTCAGTGCCGCCTGAACGGCGCGGCGACCGTGTTCCTCGGAACTGACATCGCATTCCACGAAAGTGGCGCGATGCCCGAGTTGCGCGGCCAGCGCTTCCCCGAGAACGGCATTGACGTCGGCGATCACGGCGTTGCCACCGCTGGCCACGAGGGTTTCGACAGTGGCGGCGCCCAGGCCGGAACTGCCCCCGGTGACGATGAAGGTGCGGTTAGAGATCTCCATGGCGTTGGTCCGGATAGGGGTTCGAGGAAGTTCTTCGGCTGAGAAGTGTAGAGGATACCGCTCAGAAATCGCCCCAGAGGGTCTGGATCGCGGCGAGCGCCGCCACGGCGGCGGTTTCGGTGCGAAGGATGCGCGGCCCCAGCCGCACGTCCTGGAATCCACGCGAGCGCGCCATGGCCAGTTCGGTCTGATCCAGGCCGCCCTCGGGCCCCACCAGCAGCATTGCTGCCGCGGGCGCGGCGAGCGTCTTCAGCGCCAGATTCGCAGAGGCTGCCAGGGCGAGCCTTGGCTCGTCGGCGCCAGCGGCACCGAGGCCGCCGAGCCAGTGGTCGAAGTCCACGGGTTCGTCCACCGGGGGGATTTGATTGCGCCCGCACTGCTCGCAGGCCGCCACGCAAAGTTGCTGCCAATGCTGGCGTCGCCGGGCGCCTCGCTCCGCCCCGAGCTTCACGACGCTGCGCCGGGTGAATACGGGCACCACGCGGGCGATACCGAGCTCCACGCACTTGCGCACCGTGTAATCCATGCGCTCGCTGCTGGAAATACCTTGCACCAGGGTGACCCGGACGGGCGACTCGCGCTCCACCGCCCGATGGGTGCTGGCGAGCACGCGCACCTGGCCGCGCGCCACGGCCACGACCCGGCCGAGATACTCCCCGCCGTCGCCGTCGAACAGCGTTACTGCGTCGTCCACCGCGAGGCGCAGCACGCGAATCGCGTGGTGTGCGGTGTCCGGCGGCAGCAGCGTTTCCGCGCCCGGGCTCAACGGCCCGGGGACGTGAAACCGGGCGCCGGACTTGGGCTCCCGCTCGGTACCGCCGAATCTCTTCATGCTAGAATTGTGCCATGCAAAAACGCTTTGTTTATGAGTACTTGTAGTAATCGTGGGGTATCGTGACCATGGCGTCCAGGGAGTTGCGCATGCCCTTGTCCAGCCCCGATGCGGCGCTGCTTCCCGCGCTCTGTGATGTGGTGCGGATGGTGGCCGCCACCGAGGTGATGCCGCGCTACCTCAAGGTGGCGCATCAGCGAAAGTCCGATGGCAGCCTCTTCACCGCCGCCGACCTGGCGGCCCAGGCGGCGCTGGTGGAGCGCCTGCAGGCGCTTTGTCCGGTGCCGGTGGTGGCCGAAGAGATGAGCCGCGAGGAACAGGCCGGCCACTGGCTGGAGGGCGAGCAGGGCCTGTGGTGCATCGACCCCATCGATGGCACCTCGAACTTCGTCAATGGCGTGCCGTACTTTGCCGTGTCGGTGGCCCTCATGCGCCTTGGCCGCCCGGTGCTGGGTGTGGTTCACGACCCGGTGGCGGGTGAAACCTTCTACGCCGCCGCCGGCGGCGGTGCCTTTCTCGACGGCGAGCCCCTGCCCATCAAGGGTTTCGTGCCGCAATTGCGCAATGCCATGGCTGGCGCCGATCTCAAGCGCGTGCCCAAGGCGCTCGCGTCGGCCATCGTGGATCGGCCTCCTTTCGGTTCGCTGCGCAGCTTCGGGGCCGGAACGCTGGAATGGTGCTACGTGGCCGCCGGGCGCATGGATGTGTACCTGCACGGAGGGCAGAAGCTGTGGGACTATGCCGCCGGCAGCCTCATCCTGGCCGAGGCCGGGGGATCGATGGCGGGCTTGCATGGCGACGACTTCTGGGCTGCCCCGCTGTGGCAGCGGGGCGTGGTGGCGGCCCTCGACCAGGGGCTGTTCGAGCAGTGGCGTGGCTGGGTGGCCGCGCACCTGCCCGAGGGGCGAAAGCAGCATCGCACTTGATCCCCGGCACCGCGCCCGGTATCGTCAGCGGCTTTTCAGTGCGGGGCGCGATTCGGTCCGTGCCTTGCACCCGGATTCACCGCGCCTGCCGCGCGGCCTTTTTTTCGCGGTTATCACCGGACTCGCCTCGAAGAACCTCCATGGAAATCACCGGCGCCGAAATCACCGTTCGCTGCCTGCAGGACGAAGGTGTCGAATTCATCTTCGGCTATCCCGGCGGCGCGGTGCTGCACATCTACGATGAGCTGTTCAAGCAGGATCGTGTCAAGCACATCCTGGTGCGGCACGAGCAGGCCGCCGTGCATGCCGCCGACGGCTACGCGCGCGCCTGCCAGAAGCCGGGCGTGTGCCTGGTCACCTCCGGCCCCGGGGTAACCAACGCGGTCACCGGCATCGCAACCGCTTACCTCGATTCCATTCCCATGGTGGTGGTGACCGGGCAGGTTCCCACCCACGCCATCGGCCAGGACGCCTTCCAGGAAGTGGATACCGTGGGCATCACTCGCCCGTGCGTGAAGCACAACTTCCTGGTGAAGGACGTGCGCGATCTCGCCGCCACCATCAAGAAGGCCTTCTACATCGCCACCACCGGGCGGCCCGGGCCGGTGCTGGTGGACATTCCCAAGGACGTGACCACTGCGCGCTGCGAGTACGCTTATCCCGACAAGGTGGAGCTGCGCTCCTACAACCCGGTGGTCAAGGGCCATGCGGGCCAGATCAAGAAAGCCATGGCTCTGCTGCTCGAGGCCCGGCGGCCCATGATCTACACCGGCGGAGGCATCGTGTTGGGCGAGGCGGCCGCGGAGTTGGCGCAGCTGGTGCGCGCACTGGGCTTCCCCTGCACCAACACCCTCATGGGCCTGGGCGGTTTCCCCGCCACCGACCCGCAGTTCCTCGGCATGCTGGGCATGCATGGCACCTACGAGGCCAACATGGCCATGCAGCATTGCGACGTGCTGCTCGCCGTGGGGGCGCGCTTCGACGACCGGGTCATCGGCAACCCCAAGCACTTTTATCAGGAAGAGCGCCGCATCATTCACGTGGATGTGGACCCGTCCTCCATCTCCAAGCGCGTCAAGGTGGACGTGCCCATCGTGGGCAACGTGAAGGAAGTGCTGGCGGAAATGAACCGCCAGCTGGCCGCCAGCGGGCACGGCCCCGACGCCGCGGCGGTCAAGGCGTGGTGGACGCAGATCGATCTGTGGAAGGGGCGCGATTGCCTCAAGTTCGACCGCGGCAGCGCCATCATCAAGCCGCAGATGGTGATCGAGAAGCTCTACGAGGTCACCGCAGGCGATGCCTTCGTCACCTCGGATGTGGGACAGCACCAGATGTGGGCCGCGCAGTTCTACAAATTCGACAAGCCGCGCCGCTGGATCAACTCCGGCGGCCTGGGCACCATGGGTTTCGGCCTGCCTGCGGCCATGGGCGTGCAGCTTGCCCACCCGGGCGCTCCGGTGGTGTGCGTCACCGGCGAGGCCTCCATCCAGATGTGCATTCAGGAACTGTCCACCTGCAAGCAGTACCGCATGCCCATCAAGATCGTCAATCTTAATAACCGCTACATGGGCATGGTGCGGCAGTGGCAGGAGTTCTTCCATGGCAACCGCTACGCCGAGTCGTACATGGATGCGCTGCCCGATTTCGTGAAGCTCGCCGAAAGCTACGGTCACGTGGGCATGCGCATCGACAAGCCCGCAGACATCGAGTCCGCCCTGAAGGAAGCCTTCGCCCGCAAGGACCAGCTCGTGTTCCTCGATTTCGTCACCGACCAGACCGAGAACGTCTTCCCGATGGTGCCTGGCGGCAAGGGCCTGTCGGAGATGATTCTCGTCTGAGTCCCGCGTCCACGCCATGAGACACATCATCTCCCTGTTGCTCGAAAACGAGGCCGGCGCCCTGTCGCGCGTGGCCGGGCTGTTCTCCGCACGCGGCTACAACATCGAATCGCTCACTGTCGCCCCCACCGAAGACCCGACGCTGTCGCGCATGACCATCGTCACCACCGGTTCGGACGACGTGATCGAGCAGATCACCAAGCAGCTCAACAAGCTGGTGGACGTGGTCAAGGTGGTGGATCTCTCCGAGGGCGATCACATCGAGCGCGAGCTCATGCTCGTGAAGGTGCGCGCCTCGGGCAAGGACCGCGAGGAGATGAAGCGCATGGCCGATATCTTTCGCGGCCGCATCCTCGATGTCACCGACAAGAGCTACACCATCGAGCTCACCGGCACCGGGCAGAAGCTCGATGCCTTCCTGGATGCGATCGAGGAAGGCGTGGTGCTCGAGACCGTGCGCACCGGTGCCTCGGGCATCGGGCGCGGCGAGCGCATCCTGCGCATCTGACGGCCCGCCACGCCGGGCCATGAACAACCCATAGGCATCGGGGAGAAACCATGAAAGTCTTCTACGACAAGGACGCAGACCTGTCGCTGATCAAGGGCAGGAAGGTGGCGGTACTGGGTTATGGTTCGCAGGGCCACGCCCACGCCCTCAATCTCAAGGACTCGGGCGTCAAGGTCACCGTGGGGCTGCGCGCTGGCGGCGCTTCCTGGGACAAGGCCAAGAAGGCCGGTCTGGCAGTCAAGGAAATGGGCGAGGCGGTCAAGGGTGCCGACTTCGTCATGCTGCTGCTGCCCGATGAGCACATCGCCAAGGTGTACCGCGAAGAGGTGGAACCCAACCTCAAAAAGGGCGGCACGGTGGGCTTCGCCCACGGTTTCAACATCCATTACGGCCAGGTGACACCGCGCCCCGATATGGACGTGGTGATGATCGCCCCGAAGGCGCCCGGCCACACGGTGCGCGCCACCTATGCCCAGGGCGGCGGTGTGCCCTGCCTGATCGCCATCGCCCAGAACCCCACCAAGAAGGCCCGTGACCACGCCCTGTCCTACGCGGCCGCCATTGGCGGCGGCAAGGCGGGCGTGATCGAAACCACCTTCAAGGAAGAGACCGAGACCGACCTGTTCGGCGAGCAGGTGGTGTTGTGCGGCGGCACTTCGGCGCTCATCCAGGCGGGCTTCGAGGTGCTGGTGGAAGCTGGCTACGCACCCGAGATGGCGTACTTCGAATGCCTGCACGAACTCAAGCTCATCGTCGACCTCATCTACGAGGGTGGCATCGCCAACATGCGCTACTCCATCTCCAACAACGCGGAGTATGGCGATTTCACGCGCGGTCCGCGCATCATCACCGAGCAGACCAAGGAAGAGATGCGCCGCATCCTGACCGAGATCCAGACCGGCCGGTATGCCCAGGAATTCCTGCTGGAGAACCAGACCGGGGCCGTCAAGCTGGGCGCCATGCGGCGCATCGGCCGCGAGCACCCCATCGAGACTGTGGGCGCCAAGCTGCGCGACATGATGCCGTGGATCCGCAAGAACCGGCTGGTGGACACCAGCCGCAACTGATGGCGGCCAGGGGGCGGGCGGCGCCGGCTCCCCGCGATTCATGAGCTATCCCCACCCCATCATCGCCCGCGAAGGCTGGCCCTTTCTGGCGCTGGCCGTGGCGGTCGCGGTGATCGTCACGGCGCTGGCGGCGTGGTGGTCGCTGCCCTTCTGGTTGGCGGCGCTGTTCGTGCTGCAATTCTTCCGCGACCCGCCGCGCCCGGTTCCGGCCGAGGCGGGCGCCGTGCTCTCGCCGGCCGATGGCCGCATCGTTGCCGTGGGTCGGACCCGTGATCCCTACCTGAACCGCGAGGCGCTCAAGATCTCGGTGTTCATGAACGTCTTCAACGTGCATTCCAATCGCAGTCCGGTGGACGGCGAGGTGCGCTACGCCTGGTACAACCCCGGCAGCTTCCTCAACGCGGCGCTGGACAAGGCTTCCGAGCAGAACGAGCGCAACGCGCTGCTCATCGTCACCGCCTCCGGTGCCCAGATCACCTGCGTGCAGGTGGCCGGCCTCATCGCGCGGCGAATCCTGTGCTACGTGAAGACCGGCGACCGTCTGTCGCGCGGCCAGCGCTACGGTTTCATCCGCTTCGGCTCCCGCGTGGATCTCTACCTGCCACCCGATGCGCGGCCTCGGGCGGTGGTGGGTGACGTGGTTCACGCCACCAGTTCGGTGCTTGCCGAACTGCCCCAGTCCCCCGCGCAGCCGTGAAGCCCCAGCGCCCGGGCGGCAAGTGGCTCGCCAAGGGCCGTTTCCGTCCCGGCATTTTCTGGCTTCCCAACGCCATTACCACCGCGGCGCTGTTCGCGGGCTTCTACGCCATCGTGCAGGCCATGAACGGCCGCTTCGCTGCCGCCGCCGCCGCCATCTTCGTGGCCATGGTGTTCGACGGCCTCGATGGCCGTGTGGCGCGGCTCACCCGCACCCAGAGCGCCTTCGGCGCCGAGTTCGACTCGCTCTCCGACATGGTGGCCTTCGGCGCCGCGCCCGCGCTGGTGATGTACGAGTGGGCCATGCGCGACCTCGGCCGACTGGGCTGGGCGGCGGCCTTTGCCTATTGCGCCTGCGCGGCGCTACGGCTCGCGCGCTTCAACACCAATATCGCCGTGGTGGACAAACGCTTTTTCCAGGGTTTGCCCAGTCCCGCCGCCGCTGCCCTGGTGGCTGGGTTTGTCTGGGCCATGGTCACCTTCCAGATCATGCCCGTCCAGGTGAAGTGGTTCGCCGTGGCGGTGACGGTGTTCGCTGCGGCCACCATGGTGAGCAACGTACCCTTCTACAGCGGCAAGGACATCAACATGCGGCGCAGCGTGCCTTTCTGGGCGGTGGTGCTGATCGCGCTGGGCGTGATGGGGCTGTTCTCCTTTGCCGAAAACCTGCCGGAGCTGTTGTTCGTCCTGGCGCTGGCGTATGGCCTGTCGGGCTATCTGTGGTGGGCGGTGACGCGCCTGCGGCGCCGTCCGCCGCCCGTGCCGCCAGCGGGCTGAGCCGCACCGCCGCACTTGCCCGTCCAGGGGGAAGTCCTTATAGTCTGTGCATGTGCCTCGCAGCCGCACTCTTTGCCCGCCTCGGGCTTGTTGCCGCCGTCAGCCGCCTGCTGCCGGCCGGGCTGCTGCTGCGCGTTCGCGCGCACTGAACCCCACCCCCCTTCCAGCAGTGCCCCGATCCGGATCCCTCGGTCCGGAACCCGCCATGCCATTGGCCATCGCCGCTGCGCCCCGTCATGGTTGCCTGCGGCGGCAAGCCTGAGGAGAGCACCATGACCGACCGCCTCATCATCTTCGACACCACCTTGCGCGACGGCGAGCAAAGCCCCGGCGCCTCCATGACGCGCGAGGAAAAGCTGCGCATCGCCCGGCAACTGGAAAAGCTGCGTGTGGACGTGATCGAGGCCGGTTTTCCGGCCGCATCCAACGGCGATTTCGAAGCCGTGCGCGCCGTCGCCTGCGCCATCCGCGACTCGCGGGTGTGCGGCCTGGCGCGCGCCAACGAGCACGACATCCACCGCGCTGGAGAAGCGCTTCGCGAGGCGGCCGCGGGGCGCATCCACACCTTCATCGCCACCTCGCCAATCCACATGGAGCGCAAGCTGCGCATGCAGCCCGATCAGGTGATCGAGGCCGCGGTCAAGGCCGTGCGGCTGGCCCGGGGCCTGAGCGAAGACGTGGAGTTCTCCCCGGAGGACGCAGGCCGCTCCGAGATCGATTTCCTCTGCCGCATACTCGAGCAGGTGATCGCCGCCGGCGCGGGCACCATCAACATTCCCGACACCGTGGGCTACACCATGCCCGAGCAGTTCGGGGCCCTCATCCGCACGCTGCGCGAACGCATCTCCAACGCCGACAAGGTGGTCTGGTCGGTGCACTGCCACAACGACCTAGGGCTTGCCGTGGCCAACTCGCTGTCGGCGGTCATGAACGGCGCGCGCCAGGTGGAGTGCACCGTCAACGGCCTTGGCGAACGCGCCGGCAATGCCTCCCTCGAGGAGATCGTCATGGCCGTGCGCACGCGGCGCGACTTCTTTCCCTGCGACACGGGCATCGACGCCACCCAGATCGTGCCGGCCTCCAAGCTCGTCTCCGGCATCACCGGGTTTCCGGTGCAGCCCAACAAGGCCATCGTGGGCGCCAACGCCTTCGCCCATGAGTCGGGCATCCACCAGGACGGCGTGCTCAAGAGCCGCGAAACCTACGAGATCATGCGTGCCGAGGACGTGGGCTGGAGCAACAACAAGCTCGTCCTGGGCAAGCTCTCGGGCCGCAACGCCTTCCGCCAGCGGCTCAAGGAGCTGGGCATCGAGCTCGAGACCGAGGAGGCGCTCAACGCCGCCTTCACCCGCTTCAAGGACCTGGCCGACAAGAAGTCCGAGATCTTCGACGAAGATCTGATGATGCTGGTGCAGGACGAGGCCGTCACCCAGGAGCGCGAGCACTTCCGCCTGCTGTCCATGATGGTCCATTCCGAGACCGGCGAGACGCCCACGGCACGCGTGGTGCTGGCTGAAGGCGAGGCCGAGCGCAAGGCCGAGGCGCCCGGCAGCGGCCCCGTGGACGCCACCTTCCGCGCCATCGAGTCCATGGTGGGCAGTGGCGCCGAGCTGCAACTGTTCTCCGTGAACAGCATCACCAGCGGCACCGACGCCCAGGGCGAGGTGACGGTGCGGCTGAAGAAGGATGGCCGCATCGTCAACGGCGCGGGCGCGGATACCGACATCGTGGTGGCCTCGGCCAAGGCCTACCTGAATGCCCTCAACAAGCTTCATTCCAAGCTCGAGCGCGCCCATCCCCAGGTGTGAGGCGCGCGCCGCCACGGGGGGCGGCGCGCCTTCCGTCGTGGCGGCGCTCTCCACTATGCTCGGGCCCGTGAAGGCAAACACGCAGCAATGATGGCCGAATCCGGGGCGACCGGGCCGCATCGCATTCTCATCGCCGGCGGCGGTGCCGGCGGGCTCGAGCTGGCCACCCGCCTGGGCGACAAGCTCGGGCGGCGCGGCTTGGCCCGCATCACCCTCATCGACCGCGCCCGCACCCACCTGTGGAAGCCGCTGTTGCACCAGGTGGCCGCGGGCAGCATGGACCTGAACGACCACGCCCTCGACTACCTAGCCCAGGCGCGCTGGCACGGTTTCGAGTTCCAGCTCGGCCGCATGGAGGGCCTCGACCGCGCAGCCCGGCGCGTATGGCTCGCGCCTTTGCTCGACACGGAATCCGGCGCCCAGGTGCTGCCGCGCCGCGCCATCGGCTACGACACCCTGGTGATCGCCGTGGGCAGCCACACCAACGACTTCGGCACGCCCGGAGCAGCCCAGCACGCCATTGCCCTCGATACGCCGGAGCAGGCCGAACGCTTTCGCACCCGGTTGCTCAACGCCTGCCTGCGCGCCAATGCCCAGGATGCCGCGCTAGCCCCGGAGCAACTGCACGTGGCCATCATCGGCGCCGGTGCCACCGGAGTGGAACTGTCGGCCGAACTGCACAACACCACGCGCGAACTGGTGGCCTTCGGACTCGACCGCATCGTCCCCGAGCGCGACCTGAAGATCACCCTGGTGGAGGCCGCGCCGCGCATCCTGCCGGCGCTGCCTGAGCGGTTGTCCGCGGCTACCGAGGGGCTGTTGCGCCGCCTCAACGTGCAGGTTCTCACGGGCGAGCGCGTGACCGAGGTCAGCGCCGCCGGGCTTCGCACCGCCTCCGGCCGCGAAGTGCGTGCCGAGCTGGTGGTGTGGGCTGCCGGCATCAAGGCACCCGAATTCCTCGCCGGGCTCGACGGCCTCGAGACCAACCGCCTCAACCAGTTGCTGGTGAACCCCAACCTGCAGGTGCCGGGCGATGCGCGCATCTTCGCCCTGGGCGACTGCGCCGCCTGTCCCTGGCCGGAGAAGAACGCCTGGGTGCCGCCGCGCGCCCAGTCGGCTCATCAGCAGGCCTCGCACCTGGTGAAGTGGCTTCCCCGTCATCTGCGCGGCGAGCCCGTGCCCCCGTGGCGCTATCGCGACTTCGGCTCGCTGGTGTCCCTGGGCGCCTACAGCACCGTGGGCAGCCTGATGGGTAGCATCAGCCGCGGCTCGCTCATGATCGAGGGCATGTTCGCCGGCCTGATGTACAAGTCGCTCTACAAGCTGCACGAGCTGGCGCTGCACGGCTTCGTCAAGGTGGCGCTGGACACGGTGGCGCGCACCATCTCGCGGCGCACCGAGCCGCACGTCAAGCTGCACTGAGGGTCATGGCGCCGCACGCACCGCGCCGGGGGTTCGCATGGGGGGCGGCGCTGTGGCTGCTGGCCGGCTGCACGCCCCTGCAGTACCAGCCCCGACCCCTGGAGCCTGGCCCCGCCGCCCAAGCCTACGCCGCCCGCACCCTGGGCGACCCGGGTCTGCGCGACTACCTCGCCGCCCAGGGCAGTGCCGTGCAGCCCTGGCCGCCCGCCCAGTGGGATCTGGCCGCCCTGTCGCTCGCCTCGGTGTACTGGCACCCCGAAGTCGCCCTGGCCCAGGCGCGGCTCGCGGTGGCCGTGGCCGAGACCGCCACGTCCCGCACCCGCCAGCCCTATACCCTGACAGCGCGGCCCGAGTACAACGGCAAGGCCTCCGCGGGCGAGAAGCCCTGGGGCCTGGGTGTGCTGGTGGGGCTGCCCGTGGACCTGGGCAACAAGCGCGCTGCCCGCACCGCGCAGCTCGAACGCCAGCAGGAGGCCGCCGAACTCGAAGTGGCCGCTGCCGCCTGGCGGGTGCGCAGCCGGCTGCGCCGCCATTTCGTGGAGTTCTACGTGGCCGAGCGCACGGTCCAGGCCCTCGCCGCCGAGCAGCGCTCGCGCGAGAGCCTGGTGGCGCTGGCCGAGCGCCGCGAGCAGGCGGGGTGGTCCGCGCCGGCGGACACCGCTGCCGCGCGGGCTCGCAGCGCCGAGGGTGAAGTGGCGCTCGCCCGGGCGCGATTGCGGCGCGAGCAGGCCCTGGCGGGCGTGGCCGAGGCCGCCGGGGTGCCGCTGGATGCGCTGCGGCGCGAGCGGCTGGACTTCTCGGCCCTCGAAGCCCCCGTGGCGCCGCCGGCCGACGATGCATTGCGCCGCGCGGCGCTGCTCAACCGCATCGACCTGCGCCGCAAGCTCGCCGACTACGCCGTGGCCGAGGCGGCGCTGAAGCTCGAGGTGGCGCGCCAGTATCCGGACATCACGCTGGTGCCGGGCTACTTCTGGGACGCCGACGAGGCCATCTGGTCCCTGGCCGCGCTGGGCCTCGTGCCGGCGCAGGCGCGCACCCGCGCCCTGGTGCGCGAGGCCGAGGCGCGGCGCGAGGCCGAGCAGCGCGCTTTCCTGGCGCTGCAGGCAGCGGTGATTTCCGAGGCCGCCGGGGCGTCGGCGCGCTACCGCGGCGCCTGGGAAACCCTGGGCGCGGCGCGCCTCCAGATTCACACGGCGCGCGCTCGCCACGCCCACGTGGCGCGACAGTTCGAGCGTGGCCATGCCGACCGCATGGAGCTGGAGCAGTCGCAACTGGACGCCTTGGTGGCCGAGCGCGGCGCGGTGGTGGCCATGCTGGAGACCCAGCAGGGCCTGTCGGCCCTGGAAGACGCGCTGCAGCGGCCGCTCGACAATCCCGACCTTGCGGCCGCGGCGCCCGCCCAGCCCGGCGTGCCCCCGGCCGCCGATCCCGCCCTGAACCCTGCCCTGCTCGACAATGACTGATTCCTTGCGCTCTCGCCGAGGCATTGCCTGGACGGCGCTGTCCGGCCTGCTGGTGGTGGCGCTGGTGGCCGCCGTGGTGTGGCTTGGACGTGACGAATACCGCGGGCTCGCGCGGCGCGCCGACGAGACCATCGGCAGCGGCACCGTGGCCGACGAAAAGATTGGCCCGCGCCGCCTGCGGTTGCCCGAGGCCGAGCGGCGCATGGCCGGCATTGCCACGGCGCCGCTGGCGTCAGCCCGGGCCGAGCCCTCTGCACCAGTGCAGGGCACGGTGGCCGACCCTCGCCCGCTGGTGGAGGCGCGCGGCCGCTACCTTGCCCAGGCCGCCCAGGTGCGCGCCCTGAAGCCCGCGCTGGCTGCCGCCGAGGCGGACTACCAGCGCGCCCTGGCGCTGTTTCGCGATGACCGCAATGTGGCGGAGCGCACCGTCCAGGCCGCCGAGGCCCAGGCGCGGATAGCGCGCGAGCAACTGGCCGGCGCCGAGGCTGTGCTGCGAGCCCAGGCCGACAGCCTGCGGGCGGAGTTCGGGCCGGTGCTGGCGGAAATGGCCATCAACCCCGCCAGCGCGGCGCTGGCGGCGCTGCTCGACGGCCGCGAGGTGTTGGTGACCCTGGCCGTGCCCGCCGAGCTGGAACCGGCGGTGGCGCGCCGGCCCGTGTCCGTGGAGCCCGCTGGGGGCGGAGCGCGCCGCCCGGCCCGCCTGCTGTCCGCCGCGCCTGCCGCCGCCGGCGCCCTGGCCGGGGCGTCCTATTGGTTTCGCACCGGCGCAGCCGGGCTGCGGGCCGGCATGCGGGTGGTGGGTCACGTGTCCACCGGCGGCGCGCCGCGCCAAGGGGTGGTGGTGCCGGCCACGGCGGTGGTCTGGCACGCCGGCCGTTCCTGGGTGTACGTGGCCGCCGCGGAGGCCGATGAATTCGAGCGGCTGCCCGTGACCCTCGGCGAGGCGGCGCCCGGGGGCTGGTTCGCCACCGGCGGCCTGGAGGTCGGGCAACAGGCAGTGGTCACGGGCGCGCAACTGCTCCTGTCGGAGGAGCTCGAGTACCAGATCCGCAACGAGAACGAAGATTGATCTCCGCCATCGTCCGCTTCTCGATCCGCTTCCCCGGCGTGGTGGTGGCGCTGGCGCTGATGCTCGTGGCGGCGGGCATCTTCGAGCTTCAGCGCGCCCGCATGGACGTGTTTCCGGAGTTCTCGCCCACCCAGGTGGTGATCCAGGCCGAGGCGGCCGGCCTGTCGGCCGAACTGGTGGAGACCCTCGTCACCGCGCCCCTGGAACAGGCGCTGCTGGGGGTCACCGGGGTGGAGTCCATCCGCGCCCAGTCCATTCCCGGGTTGTCGGTGGTGACCGTGCTGTTCGAGGACGGTTCTGACATCCACCTCAATCGCCAGCTGGTGGCTGAGCGGGTGAGCGCCGCCGCGGCGCGGGTGCCCGCGGGTGTGGGTCAGCCGCAACTCACGCCGCTTACCTCTTCGGCCAGCACCGTGCTGGGCATCGGCCTCACTTCAACTTCGCGCAGCCTGGCCGACCTGCGCAGCCTGGCCGACTGGGTGGTGCGCCCGCACCTCATGGCCGTGGAGGGCGTGGCCGAAGTGAACGTGTTCGGCGGCGCGGTGCGCCAGTGGCAGGTGCGCGTGGACCCACGGCGCCTGGAGCGCCACGGGCTCGCCCTGGAAGACGTGGTGGCAGCGGCGCGACGTGCCACGGGCGTGCTCTCGGCGGGCCACCTGCCGGGCGCCAACCAGCGCATCGGCATCCTCACCGAAGGCCAGCCCGCCGACGTGGGTGAACTGGGCGGGGTGGTGGTGCGCGAATCCGCCGGCCAGCGGGTGCGGCTGGGCGACGTGGCCACGGTGGTGGAAGGGGCTGCCCCGCCCATCAGCGCGGCCGCCATCGATGGGCGTGAGGGCGTGTTCCTGATGGTGCAGGGCCAGCTGGGCTCCAACACCCTGGCGGTGTCGCGTGCCCTGGAGGCCGCCCTGGACGAGCTGCGCCCGTTGTTGGCCCGCGAGCAGACAACGCTGCACGACGCGCTGTTCCGGCCCGCCAACTTCATCGAAACCGCCGTGGGCAACATCCGCTTCGACGTGCTGGTGGGCTCCTCGCTGGTGGTGCTGGTGCTGTTCCTGTTCCTCTATAACGCGCGCACCGCCCTGATCTGCACCACGGCCATCCCGGTGTCGCTGCTGGGCGCGGTGCTGGTGCTGGGCGCCCTGGGCGAACCGCTCAACATCATGGTGCTGGGCGGCCTGGCCATCGCCCTGGGCGAGGTGGTGGACGACGCCATCATCGACACCGAGAACATCTTCCGCCGGCTGCGCGAGAACCGCGCCGCGGGCAATCCGCTCAGTGACGCCGAGGTGGCGCTGGCGGCCAGCGTGGAAGTGCGCGGCTCGGTGGTTTATGCCACCTTCGTCGTGGCGCTGGTGTTCGTGCCGCTGCTCACCTTCGGCGGCATTGGCGGCAAGCTGTTCGCGCCCCTGGGGCTCGCCTATATCCTTGCCATCCTGGTGTCGCTCGCCACCGCCATGACCCTCACGCCGGCGCTGTGCGTGCTGTTGCTGGCCCGCGGCTCGCTGCAGGCGGCCGATCCGCCCTTCGTGCGCCGCGTCCGCCCGGGCTACGAGGCGCTGCTGCGGCGCATCGAGCAGCGCCCTGGCCGGGTGCTGGGCACGGCCGGCGTGGCCATCGCCGCCGGACTGGCCTTGCTGCCGCTGTTCTCGGGCGAGTTCATTCCGTCGCTCAAGGAAGGCCACTACGTGATCCACATGACCGCCGTACCCGGCACCTCCGAGCAGGAGACCCTGCGCATCGGCAACCGCGTCACGGCGGCGCTCAAGGGCATCGATGGGGTGAAGTCGGTGGCGCAATGGGTGGGTCGCTCGCAGAACGGCGCCGACACCTTCGGCCCCCACTACAGCGAATTCGAGGTGGAAGTGGGCGCCCTGGACGGCGCCGCCCAGGCGCGCATCCTGCGCCGCATCCGCGAGATTCTGGCGGGCATGGACGGCGCCTTCCCGGGGTTGTCCTTCTCGGTCAACACCTTCCTCACCGAGCGCATCGAAGAGACCATTGCCGGCTTCCCCGCGGCGCTGGCCGTGAACCTTCATGGCCCCGATCTCGACCGGCTCGATGCCGATGCCCGCCAGTTGGCCGAGGCCGTGGCCGCCGTGCCCGGCGCGCGGGACGTGCAGGTGCAGGCGCCGCCCGGCATGCCGCAGCTGAGTGTGCGGCTGCGCCAGGACCGGCTGGCCGCCTTTGGCCTGGCGCCGCTGGACGTGCTCGAAACGGTGCACGCCGCCTACGAAGGCGCCGTGAGCGGGCAGATCCGCCAGGGCGGGCAGGTGATCGACGTGGTAACGGTGCTCGACCCCGAGTGGCGCCGTGCCCCGCACCAGGTGGAGAAACTGCCCGTGCGCACCCCCTCGGGGGCGGTGGTGCGGCTGGGCGATCTGGCCGACGTTTTCATGTCCGCCGGCCGCTACAAGATCCTTCACCTGGGCGGCAAGCGCATCCAGAGCATCACCGCCAACCAGGAGGGCCGCGACCTGGACGACTTCGCCGCCGACGTGCGCGCCGCCCTCGCCAAGGTGAGCCTCGGAGAGGGCAGCTACGTGGTGATCTCCGGCGAAGCCGAAGCGGCGGTGAAGGCCCGCGAGCGGCTGCTGTTCCACTCGGCGCTGGCGGGTTTTGGCATCTTCGTGTTGCTCTACCTGGCCTTCAACAACCTGCGCAATCTCGGGCTCGCCTTCCTCAACCTGCCCTTCGCGCTGGTGGGCGGGGTGGTGGCGGTGATGCTGTCGGGCGGCTGGATGACGCTGGGCTCTCTGGTGGGCTTCGCCACGCTGTTCGGCATCACTCTGCGCAATTCCATCATGCTGGTGTCCCACTACCAGCACCTCGTGGCGCGGGAGGGCCTGCCGTGGAACCTGGAGACCATGGTGCGCGGCGCCGCCGAGCGGCTACCCTCCATCCTCATGACGGCGCTGGTGACCTCGCTGGGTCTGCTGCCCCTTGCCCTGGGCTCCGGCCAGCCGGGCCGCGAGATCGAGGGCCCCATGGCCACCATCATCCTCGGCGGCCTGGTCACCTCTACGGTGCTCAACCTGCTCATCCTGCCCACGGTGCTGTTGCACTTCGGGCGCTTCACGCCCGATCAGAACAGCAGCAGCGAGGCGACGGCGAAGTAGTTCCGCAGCGACAGGGTGTCCTGGATGATGGCGCCCAGCCGCCCTCTGCCGAAGGCAGGGTCGCGGCCGCTGCGGGCCTCGCCCCGCACAAGCTCGGCTAGGGACGCCCGCGACAGCGACAGCCCTGCGCACTGCGACGGCCTTGGCCTGGGTGCCGATGGCATCGGCCAGGCAGACCATGGCGGGCACGAAGCAGGCGAGTGCCACCATCTGATCGAGCTGCGCCTCGAAGAAGGCCGTGGAGCGGCGGCACCTTTCGCCCGAGGGCCCGCCCCGAAAACAAAGCTCCATCCGCGTGGATTTGAATCGCTCCGCCCGCGATCGTATGCTGTGGAGCCCGATCGGCACCGCGGGCGCGGCGGCGTTGCCGTTGCCTGGCAGCCGACCCCCGACCTTGTGGAGGCTGTCCATGGCCACCGTGGAAATCACCCGCGACAACTTCGAATCCATCGTCACCGGCAACCCCATGGTCATCGTGGATTTCTGGGCGCCTTGGTGCGGTCCGTGCCGCGCCTTCGCGCCGGTGTTCGAGGCCGCTTCGCAGAAGCACGAGGGCGTGGTGTTCGCCAAGCTCAACACCGAAGACAACCCGGAGATCGCGCAGCACTTCGGCATCCAGGCCATTCCCACCCTGATGGCGTTTCGCGAGCAAGTGATCGTATTCTCCCAGCCGGGCGCCATGATGGGCGGCGGGCTCGACCGGCTGGTGGCCGAGGTGCAGGCGCTGGACATGGCGCAGGTGCACGCGGAGCTGGCGGCGCAGGCAGGCGATGGCGATGCCGCCTGAGGCCGAGGGGCTCCATCCCGTGGGCGACCGCCCCGCCTTCGAGGCGGCGCTGGGGCTGCCCGGCCTGGCGGCCTTCGCGGTGGCATCAGACGACCATACCTCGCGCTCGTTTCTCGAGGCGGTATTGCGGCTGCGCGGGCGCGTGGACGGCGTGCGCTGGCACCAGCTGCAGGACCTGGAGGTTGCGCGCATGCTGGGCGTGGAGCAACCGCCGGGGCTGGTGCTGTTCCGCGAGGGGGTGGGGCTCTATGCCGAGCGCTTCACCGCCGGTGAGGTGGTGCTGGAGGCGCTGCTTCGCCGGGCGGCAAGCCTGGACATGGGGCCCGTGCATCGCGAAATGGAGCAGGCCCGGGCGGCCGAGGCCTCGCTTGCGGCGCACCGCGTGTGTCCCGTGGCGCGTCGCGGCCCCATGCCGCGCTGAACCGTAGAGTTTCCACCCGGTTCACCCCGCTCGGGCGGGTGATGTTTCAGTGGGCGGCGAAAGCGCGGCACGCTCCCCGGGGCGCTTCCTTGAACCGACCGCGCCGGGCAGCGCGCAGGGCCAGCGGCGCTCCGCCGCCCGTCGCGTGGCCCACGTGAGGCGTTCGGGCTATCATTGCGGCGGACGCTGACCAACAGATCAGCAGCGAGAGGCGCGATGGGGAACGCGCCCGGGCGGTTCCTTCTTTCCACCCAGGCCAGCCCGTCCGGCGCCCGCCGGCGGCCCGGCCTTCGCACTCACAAAAACCCGACTGCCGAGGCCTGCCAGCGATGCGAAGTCTTTCCTTTCCGCTTGTCGTCCTGATTGCGCTGTTGCTTGCCGCCTGCGGCAACAAGGCCGAGGCCCCGCCCGGCAAG
>Ga0209990_10000088_pt1 | contig 89072 bp, 73 predicted proteins | sample NOAtaG_6_FD_187304 | JGI IMG/M metagenome (GOLD analysis project Ga0209990, IMG submission 187304) | Freshwater lake microbial communities from Lake Erie, under a cyanobacterial bloom - NOAA_Erie_Diel5S_2200h metaG (SPAdes) (version 2) | ecosystem: Environmental > Aquatic > Freshwater > Lake ... | reverse complement strand
GAGGTAAATAATATGCCTAAGAAAGTTAAAGTTTCAGCAGGTGGTGAAAAACATATAGTTTATAAAAAGACTAGTCCCACTGGAGTTGGTGAAGGTAAGAAAGGAAATATTATGGTGAACCACCCCACTAAAGATAAAGGAGAATGGGACACTATAGATCTTACTAAAAAAGCTGGAGCTAAAACAGTAGCACAAGGTGTAGCAGCTACCAAGAAATGGCATAAAGAAAATCCTTATCCTAAAAATAAAAGCAATGGCAAAGTCTCCAGCATGGCAAAGAAAAGAAGGTAAGAATCCTGAAGGTGGTTTGAACGCTAAAGGAAGAGCTTCTTACAATAAAGCAACTGGTGGTAATCTTAAACCACCACAACCACAAGGTGGTTCTCGTAAAAAGTCTTTTTGTGCTAGATCAGAAGGTCAAATGAAAATGTGGCCTAAAGCTGCAAAAGATCCAAATAGTAGATTAAGATTAGCAAGAAAAAAATGGAAATGCTAATAGTTAAAGCTTGTACTAAATGCAAAGTTGTTAAACCTGAAGATGCTCAACACTTTAGAGTTAATAAAAATATGAACTCAGGTTTAGATAGTTGGTGTAGAGATTGCGCAAAAGAGTATAGAAATAATAGAAGAAAAAAGGTTCCTCCAAAAAGTTGGAATATACCTGATAGTGAAATAGAAAGATTTATTGATGCTAATGAAGAATTTGAATGTATAATATGTGGAGAACCTGGTCAAGCTATTGATCATGATCATAAAACAGGCAGAATAAGAGGTAAACTTTGTCAAAATTGTAATCTTGGTTTAGGACATTTTAAAGATAATCCTGAATTACTTGAACTTGCTGCTTTATATTTAAGAGGTGAATGTAGTTGTGGAGAATGTGAAGTAAAATGGGGTGGCTTAATTTTAGAAAATGAATAATAATCTTTTACAAATAAAAATCAAACAGAGGCTAAATAAATTAGCTTCATTTGATTATGATAATATAGAATGTTGGCAGATTCAAGAAGCTTTCAATAAAGCTCAATTAGAATGGGTGCGTAGACAGATTTATGGTATAAATACCAGAAAAGAAGGATCTGAAGAATCTACAGGATTAGTGGATGATTTACAAGTTCTTTTAAAAGGGCAAAAAATTTTTCCAGTAGATAAAAAGTATTTTTACGAAGGGGAACTTCCAGAAGATTATCTATATTACGTGCGTGTAGATGCATTTGCTATAAGTGAATGTTGCAAAGAAAAACGCAGGATGGTAATATATCAAACAGAAGAAGCTAATATGGGGATTCTTCTTACTAGTGATACAAAAGGTCCTAGTTTTGATTGGGGAGAAACATTATCTACACTTGTAGGAAACACTGTAAGAGTGTATACTAATGATGAGTTTGATATAACAGATCTTACGCTCACCTATTTTAGAAAACCTGTTGAAGTTCTTTTTAAAGATTGTATAAATCCAAGTACTGGATTAATAACTCTTACTGATCAAGAATGTGAGTTAAAAGATGATGTTGTAGAAGTAATTGTAGATCAAGCTGTTACAATTCTTGCTGGTGATATAGAATCTATTACTCAGTTTCAAAGAGAACAACAAGCAGTACAAACAAATAGTTAACAATGCAAAAAATAGCTCGCCCTACAATTTTTAGTACAAAAGGATCTGCAACAGCAGAACCTATTAAAACAGGTATTAAAACTGCACCTATTAAAGGAAAAAATCCTTTAATTGATGATTCTTGTATTAGTTTTCTTAATTATCGCGTACAACAAGAAGATCAATCTTCTCGTATTTATTTAGCAATGTCTCTTTGGTTAGATAATGCTGGCTATGTAAATGCAGCCAAACTTTGGAAAAAGTATTCAGATGAAGAAAGAGGACATGCTGACATTGCTCGTGAGTATCTTTTAAACATGGGAGTTCAACCTGCAACAGCTTCTCTTGAACAACCTTCTGAAACATTTGGTGGTCTTCCTGATATTATTAGACAATCTTTTGATCATGAGATAGAAATCACTAATCAATGTAGTGAGTTAGCCAATCATGCTCTTAAAGATGGTTCCCATATGTTATATGAGCTTGCTCTTCACTATCTTAGAGAACAAAATGAGGAGCATGGTAAAATGCAAAACTGGATAGATCAGCTTAATGCATTTGGAGAAGATAAGATAGCAATGCGTCTTCTTGACCATGAAATAAAAGATTATTTGTAGAATTGTAAAATAATTTGTATATTATATTATAAACTTATTTTTTATTTGTAAACCTTAAATTTTAAAACTATGTATTTTAATCACGCGTTTCGAAAATCCTTTCTAGCGAAAGTTATTGAAGCAGGTCCTGTTCCTGCTACTTCTGGACAATTAGGAATTGTTCCTCCAGGTAGTTATGTTGATCAACTTACTTCTGGATCAACTGCTGATCTTTTACCTGGTCAAATTGGTTTGTTTGATGCTCAAAAGTACACAGCATTTAGTGACACTAACAATGGTAAACCTTTTATCCTTGCTCAAGGATCTTATTTTACTAAAGATAAGATTGGCCCTTACCATGGTGGTTATCAAGAGTCTGTAAAATCTAAAGTGATCAACCCTAAGTATATCAATAAGGTGTTTGTCACTTGTTCTACTCCTCCTGTAAACCAAGTTAAAGATATTGAGATTGGTAAAATTGAGTGTGGTAAAACCTATCGTCTTCGTATTGATCTGAAAGGTTCTCCTGCACTTCGTTTCTTGTCTCACAACATCTATCGTACACTTGATGCGTTTAGTGGATGTTGCACAGATGATTGTACAGCTGTATGTACTGGTGCTATTGTAGATCCTACAATTGTTGCTATTCAGTGGGCTAAGCAAGCACTTGAAAATCCTATCATCACTAACTTCTTGAAAGTTACAGTTTATGATTGGGATGGTGGTGAAGTAGCTGCTAGTGAAGATTTTAACACTGTAGGTGAATTTGTTGAAGCTCTTAACGCTTATGTTCCTAACACAGAAGAAGATTTTAACGATTGCGACATCAAAGCTAAAGTGCGTTTTGAAGTGGCATATCTTGAAACTAAATTCGGATATTGTACCTTCACTCCTACTGATTTCTATGAACTTCAACCTTTGCAGCTTTATGCTTCTGTAGTTGATGAGTCTGGAGATCCTTGTAATGTACAATGCGTTAGCATCACTGGTACTTGGAACAATGGTGTATACACTCCTGATGTTCAAGAACCTGTTCAAGCTCAAGGTGTTGGTGAAACAGTTCTTCGTAACTTGATTCTTGATGGTCGCTATCGTCAAGAGGCTTATCCTGATAGTTCTCGTGTAGATCATTTGAGGATGAGAGAGATTGAAGCAAACCCTGTTCTTGAATCTGTTGATCGTAATAGCTTTTACAATAGTATTAACATTCTTCATAGTGTTCCTCGCTTTAACAATCCTACAGGAACATTTGACAATGATCAATATTTGTTGACTATTTATGTTGAAGAAGCTGCAACAGCTACTACACTAATTAATCAACTTGAAGATATCATTGATACTTGTTGTACAAATCTTGAAATTGAATACTATTGTGCTGGTAGTGAAAGTGCACCTGCAGTTCCTGCTGGTCCTCTTGGAGATGGTGCATATCCTAATTATGGCAATTGTGCTTGTGCTTTAGCAGTAGCTCCTGCTGTTCCAGCATCTCCTGCTGTAGAAACAACAACTCAAGCTCAAGGATAATAACAAAACTATCCTAAATAAGAAAAAGGGAGAGGACAAATCGTCCCTCCCTTTTTTCTTTTGGAATACTCCACAAAAATTAGTATATTTTTATTGGAGAGATCTATATAATTTTGTAATAAAGTAAAACATTTACGATGGCTTCAAAACACCAATTAAGTTTAGAAGTGCTTGATGTAAAAAATCTAGGTATTCTTAAAATAACTGATACAAGCGTATATACAGATAAGATTGATGTAGACTGCGAAACAGTACATATCACTGTTCCAGGTTTTAATAAACCTGTTGCAATTGAGGTGATAAAAGGATTTGATCTAGTTTTAGATGGTTGTGATTTGTATATACAAACTAGTGGTTGTGGAGAAGTGGTACAAGATATTCCAGATGGTGTTTATACTATAAGATATTCAGTGAGCCCTAATGATAAAGTGTATGTAGAATACACACATTTACGTGTAACAGCTTTATTAGATCAGTGGAATAAACAACTTTGTCAATTAGAACTTGCTGCTTGCGAACCTAACGCAGATGTTAAAGAATCTTTAAAAGAACTTAGACTTATTAAATCATTTATAGACGCAGCAAAAGCTAAAGTGGAATATTGTCATGATAGCGCAGCTGGTATGGATTTATATAACTATGCTAAGCGTAGACTTGACAAATTTCCAGATACTTGCTGCAATAATTGCAAGTAATTAAAAACCAACCATATATGCAAAAGTGTTTAAACTGCGATGCTCAAATAACATGCAGTTGCAAAAGACGTCACGCTACTGATGGAAAACTAGTTTGTGTAAACTGCATAGCTGATTACGAAAAAAAACTAGTTGAGCTAAAAGAAGCAACATCTAAAACTCAAGAAGATAAAAAAGATACCTAATGTATTGTAATACAGATACTAAACCTTGTAGAGATCTATCTGCTAAAAAGGTAGAGATATACAAAGAATTTGCTGATACTACCTATCAATTGATGGTAGAAATGAAGTATGGTTTAGAATCATGTAAAAAGACAAGAGATTGGGATCTTCTTGATATACGTAAAACTCTTGTAGATTGGCAAACATTAGAAGATGATTTTAGTCATTCTCAAGTGGATTTAGGATTGGGTCGCGTGTACGCGCGCGATGATAGAGATAATAATTATCTTATAGAGAATAGTGGTCTTTTAAGTAATACTAAACCACTAACATCTCGTTATTGGGATGATGAACAGTGGTGGGGAGATCAAGGACAAACATCAGAATGTGTAGCATATGCTTGGGTGCATTGGTTAGAAGATGGTCCTTTTTATCAAGCATCTACACCTCATCCAATTATACAACCTAATCCTGTTTATAGAGAAGCTCAAAAAATAGATGAATGGCCAGGTGAAAACTACAATGGTACATCTGTTAGAGCAGGTGCTAAAATACTTCAAAACTTAGGTTTTATACAAAACTATCTTTGGACTACTAATATTAATACATTGATTTCCACTGTATTAAATATAGGTCCTGTTGTTGTTGGTACATTGTGGTATAGAAATATGTTTTTTCCTAATAGAACTACAGGTATTATTTCAGTTTCTGGTCCTTTATCAGGGGGTCATGCTTATGTTATAAATGGTGTTGATACAAAAAGAAGACTATTTAGAATTAAGAATAGTTGGGGTAGAAAATGGGGACAAAATGGTAGAGCTTTTATATCTTTTAATGATATGGCTAGACTTATCAGAATGCAAGGTGAAGTGTGTTTAGCTACAGAGAAACGACCTTAAATCTATAACCTATGTTAAAAAAGATCTTTTTTGTTTTACTGTTTTCAATGTTTATTGTAACATGTAGAAAAACAAATGATGTTTTAGAAGATAAAAAACTTCCTGAAACGTGTGATTTTCTTGATGGAAAATATAACACTGTAGCAAGGATGTCTAGAGAAGAACAAGAAGAAGCTTTTAGAAAAGGAGGAGGAAACTCTCCTGGTAGAAGAGATACAGATGGTGATGGTGTAAGAGATGTTAATGACAATTGTCCTGGGACATTTAATCCTGATCAAGCTGATATAGATGGTGATGGTAAAGGAGATGCATGTGATGTTGTTAATGATGATCCTGATAAGGATGGGGTGTTAACAGCAGTGGACAATTGTCCAAATGTATTCAATCCTACACAAACAGATACAGATGCAGATGGTATAGGTGATGTTTGTGATGTTGTTCCTCCTTCAGATGTGGATGGTGATGGTGTTCCTGATACAAACGATAATTGTTTAAATACACCTAATCCTGACCAAAAGGATGTTGATGGAGATGGCATAGGGGATGTTTGTGATAGTTTTAATAATACAGACACTGATAAAGATAGTATACCTGATGTAAATGATAACTGTCCCACTACACCAAACACTGATCAAAAAGACAGCGATAGTGATGGTATTGGTGATGTTTGTGATCCAACACCCATACTTGATGCTGATGGCGATGGTGTAGCAGACAATATTGACAATTGTCCTCTTAATCCTAATTCAAATCAAATGGATAGTGATGGGGATGGAAAAGGGGATGCTTGTGATCCTGTAGATCCTCCTGCTGTAATATATTCTTGGGTGATATATTTAGATTTTGATGGGCACAGTGTAAATACAGTGTATTGGAATAATGGAATACCATTTTATGCCACACCATCAGGATTGAGTGCTGTAGAAATAAACAATATAGTGGCTGAGGTGAAGAAAGACTATGCTTCGTTTCCTATCACTATAACAACAGATTCTACAATATATCTAAAAGCCAATCCATTTAAAAGACAAAGAATGGTGATAACAGAATACAATGAGTGGTATGGAGGAACAGGTGGGGTGGCTTATATTGGTGGAATTGATTGGGGAGGAGGAAGTTATTCTTTTGGAGAAGTGCCTGGTTTTGTTTTTCCTAAGGCTCTTTCTTACAATCAGAAATACACTTGGGAAGCAACTTCTCATGAAATAGGTCATACATTAGGACTATATCACCAAATTCAATGTTCTTCAACAGGAACATTTCTTACAGAATATAATGGAGGAAGTGGATCATTTGCTCCACTTATGGGTAATTCATATTTTAGAGAAGGGATATGGTGGATAGGTCCTAATTCACTTGGATGTACCACAATACAAAATGATAGTTTAAGAATTAGACAAAAAGTAGGTTTTTAAACTTTGAAAAGTAAATAAAATTGTGTAAATTATATTGTGTATTCTAAATGAAAAATAGCTGTAATAATACTTGTGAAAAATGTTCATCTTATGTAATTCCTGGAGCACCTTGTGTTTCATGTGTAGGTACAGGATGTCAAGAGGTTTATTACAGCAGTTGTGTAATATATACAGGTGATTGCTTAGAGTGTTATGGTGTTGAATCTGGTGATAATTTAACTGTTGTTATTAATAAACTATTAGATGTTATTTATGGTGGTTGTACAACAACAACATCTACAAGCACAACAACAAGTACAACAACAATAGCTCCAACTACTACAATAGCACCTACAACCACTACAACAACATTATTTAAAATATGTGACGATTGTCCTTAAAAACTTTTTATAAAACTTAAAACTTAAAATTATGCTTTGCGCTACCCCTCCCCCTACAACTGCATGTGTTCCATGTATTCATCCTTTTGAATATCTATTTGAATTAGCTTATGTTACAACAACTGGTACCAATAATAGAACAGGTTTTGATGAAGCAATTGATAGACTATTAGATAAAGGAATAAGTATTCCATCATGTAAATTATGCTGTCCAGATTGCGATGGTGTTTATTCTTTCTCTAGTGTTGAAACATTTTTGAAATTAATAGAAGCTATAGTAAATTGGCCAGATTTTTATGATCAACCTGGTGCTTGTTGCACTAATACGTTTACTTCAACAGAAACATTTTTAAAATTAGCTGAATTTGCAGAAGCTGGTAACCAATCTGGATATTCTATTATAGAGTGTTGTAATGGATTTAATGAATGTAAAGATGAATTAATATGTTGGTTTACAGAAACAGCAAGAAATTCACAAGACTCAATTGATAGAATCATAGACAAAGGAATTGTTGAATACGGTGCAATACAAAATAATTGCACAGGTGCTGTATCTAGTAGTATTTGTAAATTAGTTGATCTTTTAGAGAGATATGAGAATATTTCTTTAGCAGGTTCAAGAGCTCAACTTATTGATATTCTTTTAGATAAAGGAATAACAATATCTTGTTTTGAAGGAGAAACACATATTGCATCCACTGAAACTTGGTTAAAATACGGAGAAGCTATTAATGCATTTAATCCAGTTCCAGCAATTTCAAATACTACAACTACCACTACTACTACTGTATAATAAATACATTAAAGAATAAAACACAATGCAGTGTTCAACACCAGTTATAGAACCATGTGTACCTTGTAAACATCCTCTAGAATATCTTTTTGAGAATGCTTACAAGGCTACACTTGGTTTAGAAAATAAAGTTTCATTTTCAGAAGCATTAATTACAATTTTAGATCAAGGATTATTTATTCAAAATTGTAATATTTGTTGCTCAGATTGTGGAATTTATGTTTTAACAGAGGTAGAAAGTTTTTTACAATATCTTGAATTTTTTGGTTTTGATGCAGAGTGTTGTTTAAATTTGTTTGGATCTAATGAAGCTTGGTTAAAATATCGTGAAGTTGTATCTTCTGTACCACCAAATAATATTCCAAATAATTGTTGTGATACACAATTTCAAGATTGTTTTAATAAATTATATTGTTGGTTAAATAAACCAGAAGGTTCTACTAATGTTTTAGATAGACTTTTAGATAAGGGTATAATTGAATATGGAGCATTTTATGATAAATGCACTAATGAAAGTACATCAGGGTTATGTTACATATCTGAATTTTTTAAAAAATATTGTAATTTAAATATTGGAGAAAGCAAAACAGAATTTTTAGATCGTTTACTAACTACTGGTATTATTGTAGAATGTGGAGAAAATGGTATAATTATTAGTTCTATAGCAACCTATATTCAATACGCAGAAGCAGTTGGATAATATTATATAAAATGTTAGAAAATAATATAAATACAAATTCTTGTACAAGTACAACGACAGATTGTTGTTTTGTAGAATGTACTACAACAACAACAATTCCGTGTATTAATCCAATTGATCAGTTATTTGAAATAGCTACACAAGTTTCTGAGGTTAATGGTTTAACAAAATTAGAAGGGTTAGTAGAAGTTCTAGACAATGGTTTTGTATTAAATAGCTGTGGAACATGCTGCCCTGATTGTAGATATATATTTGCATCTAAAGAAACCTATGAAATCTTTATTGAAGCAATTTTTGGAATATCTCCACCACTTGAAGCTAATTTATCAAGTGATTCAGATACTGTATGTTGTATTAATCTTTATGGTAGTTACTTTGCAACATTATCATCACCTGCATCTGACTTTTATAAAACAAATTGCTGTAATAATTTTACAGAGTGTGCCGATTCTATTTTTGATTATTTTGTTCAAAATAATTGCGAAGTAGAATCTGATTTGGGCATATTTAGTTTATTAAATCTTTATACAGCACTATTGGATATAGGTATTGTAGAACAAGGATCAATAAATAGTGAAACTCAAGTATGTAGAATATTTGAAAACATGAAAGATTATTTTGGGCTACAATGTTTTGTAGAAGAGTTTATTACTATACTTGGCAAAGGTATTGTTATAGATTGTACAGGTGGTAGAATGTTTATTTCTTCAGTTGAAACATTTTTAAAATATATTGAATCATGAGTTGCTGCTCAAGTCCTATAGAATATTTTATTGAATATGTAGATTATCAATTATCTACAGATCCTGGTTTAACACCATATAATGTATTTAAAGCTGGACATATTTTTCCTAATACAATAAACATGTGTTGTCCTGATTATTGTTCTCAAGAGTATTTATTGTTTGGTGATGTGTCACTTATTACTGATTATGATGCAAATATAGGATTTAATTTTGATCAATGTTGTGTAAATCTTTATTCTAAGGCAGATGTTTTAATTAATGATACTATTTTATATAGAGTATGTTGTAATACAAATACAACAGCAAAGTGTATCAATGAATTACTTGAACATACAAACTCAACAGCATTAAAAGAATGGTTTTATATTTCAGGTTCTGCTACAGGTCTTTTTGAATATAATACAATTAATCAAAATTTTGGATTTTGTGAACTTGTAGAAATATTAAAAACAAAAACTCCTCTTGTTGCTGAAGAATACATGCTAGAAATATTAGAACAAGGACTTGTTGTATCATGTAGACCAAATGGAACATTTGTAGGTAGTTTAGAAACTTATGTGGATACCTATTATCCAGTTGCATAAATATTTTTCAATGTCTTGTAATAAATGTAATAATTGTTTAGATGTTTGCGATTGCAACTGCACAACTACTACTACATGTAGTCCTGTAGCAGAGCAACCATGTATTACTATATGTAGTGACATTTATGCTTCTGAATGTATTATATATGATGGAGAAGATAATGAGTGTTATGGAGTGAAAAAAGGAGATACAATAAAAGATATTATTGATAAGATAATAGCTAAAATAACTCCTGATAATTGTAGTTGTCAGTACGGAAGTGCTATTATAGATTTTATTACAACAACAACTTCTACATCTACAACAACATCTACAACTACTATACCTCAAAACAATCTATGTTTTACATTATATCAAGAAAATAATTGTAATTTTACTGTACAAGAAATAATATCGGGTGCTTTTGTAAATGGTAAAGAAAGCTATTCATTTACTTATAACTCAATTGATTATACTATTAGATGGTCTATTGTAGATGAAAGATGGGAATTATATTTAGCAACTTATCTTGCGTTTCCTTTAGCATATTTAGAATCAGATAGTGAACATCCTATTGCTCCATTAAAAGGAGACATATTAACACAACCTGAACTTTCTTGGACAATGTATGGTGTTGATTCTATACTTGTTACAACAAGAGAGTGTTGTCCTGAAGAATTATGTGTATTATATACTACTAAAGATGATTCTTCTCAAGTTACAATCAAGTCACAATATGATACTATTGCAAGTCTTCCATCTCAACCTTTAGTACTAAAACATTCATATATAGGATGTATTGTTACGCCACGTGAAGTTTTTAAAATAGAATGGAATATATTTACAGGTAAATATGAGCTTACTGCTAGCAATGGTGATCCAGTTGGGTATACACTAGAAGAAAATTTAGAAACGACAGATTATATAAATTGGATAATAACTGCTCCTTTAGATCCATTTGTTACTTTTAAAACAAAAGCTGGTACTTGTCCAACAACTACTACCACTACAATAGTTAATTAATGAATTGTCCTACAAATACATATAGTTGTTGTAACTCTTGCTGTAGCACACCATGTGGTTGTAAAAAAACAACCACCACTACTAGCACAACAACAATTTCAGTTTCTTGTGATGTTAATAATTGTGAACAAATTATTGATTTACAATGTGTTGTACATAATATACAATCAGAGTGTTTACTGATATATAATAATAATTTATTAGATACTCTATCATCTTTATTTCACAAAGTGACAGGTGACTGTTGTTAATAATATAATGTATAATGCAAATATTTTTTCAAATAAATTCTTTAGGTAGTGGTTTAGGACCAACATTTTTAGTTAAAGATGATTTTGGTTTAGTATCTCCTTCTGAGGTAACAAAACAACAATTATTAGATGGTGTAGTATTAACTATAAATCCTAATTCACAAAATATTTTTATTGAATCTACAGGTCTATTATGCAATGATTGTTGCGAACTAGATAATATAGCAACATATATATTACCTACTACTACTACTACTACTAGTACCACTACAACAACAACCACCACTACTACTACTACTACTAGTACATCTACTACTAGTACTAGTACATCTACTACTAGTACTACTACTATTTCTCCTAATATTTGTTTTTCTATATCATACGAGTGTATTGGAAATTCACTTTGTTTTGATAATTTACAACTTCCTACAGCTGGAAATGCTCCACAAATAAATGGCAGACCTCAATATATTTTATCTAATTCTCCATTACGTAGAGTTTATTATAATGGAACACAATGGGTTAATGAATGTATTTCTCAGGGAGGTATACTGCAAACATTAAATTCAACAGCTCAATATCCTATTTCAGATGGTATAAATTTTCCTATTTGGACACCTGTACCAACAATTGGTCAAGATGGGTATTTAAGTAGTGTTGTTTTAGAAAATTGTTCTACTACAACAACTACATCAAATCAACCTATTCAAGCTGTAATTGAAATTAAATTTGAATTTGGTGATCCATTTATTTATCTTCAAGTTGATGTTTTAAGTGGAACAACGCTTTCTAATATATCATTTACAGGAGTTGTTTCTCAACATGCAAATATGTCTTGTAATTTACCAACAAATGGTCCTGATTTTAATGTATCTTCGTTTACGTTAACAGCAGGTTCTCCATCTACAACATTTGATTTAATAAATTCTTGGGTGAGTGGATCATTATCATTAAATTTGAAAAGTCTTGTAGTAGGGGGAGTTACTATTACATCAAGTCCTCAAGTAGTTACTATTGGTGGAAATAACTATGAAATTATAGGATATGATGCATGTATATCATAATTATTAACTTTATATATTATAAAAACCAACATTTATGAAATTTGTATGTGCGCAACCTGCTATTCCATACTATACGTGGCAGGTTGAAGTGATGATTAACAACTTTATTAAAAATGGTGTTAATCCTAATGACATACATATTCTATGTGCATATTATGATGTAGTTCCAAAAACATGGAAAAAACTACAAATGCATTATAGTGATGTATGTTTTTTCTTTTATAAGGATACAAGAAGTACGCAGTTTTATATTCCTTCTATTTATTTTAATATGATGAAGCAACATATTCAAGCACATCCTGAACTTGAAAAAGAAGCTTTATTTCTTCATGATTGTGATATTATACTTACACGTCCTATTGATTTTAGCGATATGGAAAAAGGGGACACTTGGTATTTAAGTGACACAGTGGGGTATATAGGTACGCAGTATATTTTAACGAAAGGTGAAGATGTATACTTAGATATGTGTCGTGTAATGGAAATAGATCCTGCTATTCCTAAAGAAAGAAATGCAGATTCTGGTGGCGCTCAACATATTGTAAAAAACACCACTTATGAATATTGGGATAAGGTGGAGAAAGACTCTATAAAGCTATATAAACATTTTTGCGAACAAGAACCTAATTATAAAGGAGAAGGACACCCTATACAAAAATGGACAGCTGGAATGTGGTCTTTATTGTGGAACGCATGGAAATTTGGACATACAACAAAAGTAGATAAAAGATTAGATTTTTGTTGGGCTACATGTTTTGTACATAGATGGGAACAATGTTCAATATTTCACAATGCAGGTGTAACAGAAGATAGGAAAGATTTATTCTTTAAAGCAGCGTATATTAATAAACTTCCATATGATGAGGTGAAATTAGAGAATGTAAGCAATAAATTTTGTTCTTATAAATATACAGAGCAATTACTAGAAACAGGTAAAAAATCATGTATAAAGTAAATATTTGTTTTTTACAGGTTACAAGTCCTGAAATACATGATTATTCTCAATATTCTTGTCCTATTAATAAAGAATATTGTAAAAAACATAATTATGATTATTTAAATTTAGATGCTATAAATACTAAAACACACGCGCCTGCTTGGAGTAAGATATTTTATACCAAAGATCTTTTGGAAAAAGAAAATTATACACATATTTTCTTTTTAGATGCTGATGCTGTTGTAATAAATCAAAATAAAAAAATTGAAGATGTAATTGATAAAATGAAAACATCTATTGCTTTTTCAGAAAATGGGTGGAATGGTGGAGATTTGATAAATACTGGTTGTTTTATTGCTAGTAAAGATGCTGTTTCTATATTAGAAAAATGTATTGAAAAATCAAATACAGACATGCAGCATCAAAAATTTGGTTTTCCATGGGAACAAACTGTTATAACAAAGATGTATGAAAGTGGTGTTCCTATGGATGTTTTTCCAATGAATGAAATAAATTCATATTGGTTATACGATATTAATTCAAATGATGGTCAGTTCATATACCATTTTATGGCTAGACCCCTTAAAGAAAAAGTAGTTATTGCAAAAACACTTTATGAGAAATATATGTAAATATATTTGAAAAATTGCTAATTTTTTCATATATTATATTGTAAACAACTTGTCTACATTTTATATTATTATCGTACATCATTGATATTCAATAAGTTATGATACCTTCTAAATCCAATCTTTCAAAAGAAAACTGTTCTCCAATATCATCTAATTGCGTGATTTGGCAGGGTCCTGATATTGAGTGTATTAATCTATGTACAGGAGACACTGTTTCAGATGTTACTTATAAGTTAGCTTTAGAAATATGTGAGTTAAAAGAAAACATTGGTGTTACTGATGTTGATTTAACTTGTATTGTAAAGGTTTGTCAAACTACACCAGAACCAAGCAAAACACTTGCTAATATTTTTGAACTTTTAATTAGCAAAGTTTGTTGTCTTTCTGAAATAGTAGAGGGTATTCCTACTCCTCCAGATCCTTACATAGAACCTACTCTTATATATCCAAGTTGTTTTTCTTTATCTAATGATGTTCTTAGTGTTTATACTAAAAATTTAGCAGATAAAATATGTGACATAAGTTTTCAAACCAATCAAAATACATTAGATATTGATAGTCTTGATGAAAGAGTTACAGATTTAGAAGCACAAGTACCAACACCACTTCCTGAGTTAAATAGTTGTTTAACAGGAACTGATAAAGTTTTAGATGATTTAGTAGAATATTTAGAGAATGAATTTTGTGATATAAAAGATGCTCTTGGGGAAGCAGGAGATATAGCAATTGCCTCTGGTCAAATATGTGAAAATTTAGGTATTCAAAAACAATTAACGGATTCATCTCAAAATATGAATTCACTTGTAGGACCAGCAGGTACATGGATTGTAAGTCCTCAAAACTTAGCTCAATCTATTAATAATCTTTGGCTTACTGTTTGTGACATTAGAGCTGCTGTAAGATCTATTCTTGATAATTGTTGTGCACCTACATGTGATGCAATTAAAATTGATTTTTATCAACGTTGGTCTTCTGATAATTCTGAAATTCTTCAACTTAATTTCCGTTCTAAAAGTTCACTTCCAGTTGGATTTTATGATTGTGGTCAACCTGGAAATCCAGATGGAATTAATGAATTAACGTTTATAGACGCTACAGGATTTGAATATTCATATCCTATAACTTTTAGATATATTGACTATCCTACAAATACAAATGGTGTATTAGATAGTACTTCTAATTTTGGTTGGGTTGATATTGATTTAGGAGGTCCAGGTTTGTTATTAACTTCACCAATTACAGTAAAAGCAGAGTTGTGTTTTACAAATGGTACTAATGAATGTATTCAGTGTGTTCAATGGACAATCAATCCTAGTAAAAATACTTGTTGTGAAATTAAGGCTACTGATACTGTAACTATTACATATAAAACTTGTTAATATATGTCTATTCCTAATCCATATGCTTCTGTAGGTGTTCCTACACCAACAACAAGCACTACAACATGTGTTCCTACATATGTATCTATTACATTAAATGCAGGTAATTCTTTTGTATTACCTCCTGGTGCTACATTAGTAGCTGCTACTGATAAAGATCTACTACAAACAGATTGTGTCGATCTAGATGGATTAGAAGAACTTACTTGTTATTTATTTTATTATAATGTTCAAAGTAATGATAATACTTTAGAAGATCCAAATGAAACAGTACAAATTTTAGGTATAGTAATTGATGGAGTTTTTTATGAATTTACTACTTCTGTTACTGATGAAGGATTAGATGGTGCAACTACAAATTTTACTCTTTTTTCTCAGTACACTGCTGGATTAGAAAGTGTTTCTTTAAATGGGCTAATATCAAATATTACAGTGTTTACACAAAATAATCAAAATGTTTCTACAAGAGTTTTTTGTTTTAAAACAGTACCTTCTATTGCAAAAAAAATGCAAGTAAAAATATATGATGCAACTATTCAAGTTGTTAATCCTTATTATTTACTTCCATTATTTACGTGGGATGAAATTGTTGATAATGGTGATATACCTCTTGATACTGGATTAGAATCAGCATGTTCTTGTGGACCTGATTATAATCCTACAACACCAACTACTACCGCTCCTGTAGTAGTAGTAAATTAATTTTAAAATAATTAAAAATGTCGGAGTTTAGTTGGTTTTCTTCGACTAATCTACGCCCTCCTTTTCTAGGGAGGGCTTTTTTTTAGAAAATTATTTTGTTTATTAAAATATAAACCATAACTTTATCCTCCATATACCAACATCTAATAATATGAATTTAATTAAACTGGTTTATGGCTCATTAAGATGGAAGAAATCTGATGAGTTTTGTGCTTCAAAATTAGGTATTTCTCTTGAAAAATACCAAGACATCAAAAGACAAATTCTTGACATTAAATCCACACTACAAGACGAGCTAGAAGATAGCATGGTTGATATTGTAGGAAAACGAATGTTAGACTTGATTGATGACGAAGCACTTAAAACAGAGTATATTGCTAATTTAGAAGATCATTTAATAGAAGCAATTAACCAGAAAAAAGAAAAGGTAATTGAATTTAAAGAAGATCTTGATCAAGGATCAGCAGAAATAAAAGGAGTGGCTTTCTCAGAGCCTAAGTCTCCAGAAGAAATAATCAGAATATTAAAGATTGATACTAACAAATGGAAGCTTAGTTCTTATTGGAATAAGCAACATAAAGATTATTGGTTAGTGTCAGCAATGGTAACGCAAAAACAAATTAATGAAATCGACCTACTTGCAAAAACGCTTGAAACATTTAAGCCTAGTTACCAACCAATCACAGAGGTTATTATCAACGATAAATACGAAAATTCCTCTTGCGGAGTATTATCTATACAAGATTTACATTTTGGCAAAGAGGACAATTTTACAATAACAGAAGACTTTAAAAATGCTGTAAGAGATCTAGTCATGCGCGCGTACGCGAGTCATAGATTAGAAAAAATTATATATGTTGTAGGAGGTGATCTTTTAAATATGGATAGTTTTGATGGTAAAACTACAAAGGGCACACCTGTAGATAATGAGCTTAAAGCACAAGAGGCTTATAATCAAGCGTTTGATGCTTTACATTGGTCTATTAGTTTTATTAAAAACTTTTGTGAAACACTAGAAGTTGTGTATGTTCCTGGTAATCATGATAGATTAAGCTCATATCATATAGCACATTCTCTATCTAAATGTTTTAACCAATCTGATATTAAGTTTAACGTAGATTATTCTGAAAGAAAAGTTGTAACCTTTGGTAACAACTTTTTTGCTTTTGAACATGGTGATGTAACAAAGAAAAACACACCTCTTGTATATGCTACAGAATTCCCTAAGCAATGGGGTGATACAAGTTATAGAACTTGTTATACAGGACATTTTCATAGTAAGAAGGTAACTGAGTTTGTTACTGACAATGAGGTGCATGGGTTTGCTATTAAACACCTTCCTTCTCTTTCAAGATCTGATTATTGGCACTATCATAATAAATTCACTGGCTCTAAACGCCAAGCTATTATGGAAATCCACGATAGGAAACATGGTAAAATTTCGGAGTTTACCTATAATGCCTAAACCTTCTAAGTTTAATTTTAAAATGTTCCAAGTTTTTAGTAAATTATTAATGTAGATCATTGTGTCAAAACCTTATAAAAAACCAGATTTAAATGCTCCTAGGTATAGACCTAAGAAATTAAATCTTACCAACATAGATATTTACAATAAGTTCCTTGAAGAAAATCCTCATCTTGAAAGAATTTGTTTAAATAAATTTAAAGAAGTTATTAAAACATTTAATGGTAAGATTTGGCAATCTGTAATAGAGAGTAGAGATGGAGTGGAACTACCAGAACAATTAGGGTATATTTTTATAGGAACTTGTCCAAGAAAGAAAAGCAATGTTGATTTTAAAAAATCAGAACACTATGGTGTAAAGATTCAAAATCAAAATTGGGAATCAGATCAATATGTTGCTAAAATCTTTTATACAAACTATGAAGGTAAATATAAATTTAGAAATCATGAATTATGGGGGTTTACAGCAGTAAGAGATTTTAAAAGAAGCGTAGGCCAAACCTATCCTAAAGAATGGAAGAAATATGTCATGGTTGATAATATGGTGAGAGTGAGTAGAATATTTAGAAATCAAAGTTTTGTACAATTTAAGAAAAAAGAAACAAAAGATTTGCTTCAAGAATATGATGAATTTAATCTAGATTAAAATGGCTAAAGTAACAATAGGAGATGTATGCTCCAGAATTCGTACTCAAGTAAAAGCAGTTAGACAAGATGCCTTGCTAACTGATCGTGTTATTTATAGTTTTGTTCTTAAGCATGCTAAATGGTTAATGAAGCGTGAAGATTCTAAAAGTAAACTTCTTTCTTTTTCTGCTGTTATTCAAACACTTGATTTTGTTGAGCTTATAGAAGTTGATAAAGTGGAAGCTCAATGTACAGGTATTACTTCTAATTGCACAATTAAAAGAACAAAAGAAAAACTTCCTGTTTTTCTTCAGGGATATTGGGGGCCACTTATTAGAAGTGTTAGTTCAATAGATGGATCAGAACGTCTTCAACCTATTCTTCCTTCTACATACGTTTATAGTTCTAAATCTAAGAATGCTAAGTATAATAAGACTAAGTATTTTTGGTACATGAATGATTATTTATATTTTCCTAATCTTGATTGGGATGCTGTTATGATAGAAGGAATATTTGAAGATGATATTAGTCAATTTACATGTAAAGATGATTTTTGCATGCAAAAACAAGATATGAGTTTTAATGTACCTGATTATTTATGGGGTGAGATTGAATCTCAAGTATTTAAAGATTTAGGAACAATGCTTCAAATTCCTGCTGATACTGATAACGATAAACAAAGCTTAACTCGCTAATATCTATGAAGACAGAATTAAAATATCGCACGTTTGATCAGCTTCTTGCAGAGGTGATTACAGATTTTACAATGTTTAATACAGAAGGTATGATTGAGCCAGGACAATTAATTAAGGTGGCTCAAAGGGTAAGTTATGATTTAGGACTTAGAATTCATGGTACAAAAGAGAAGGTGTTAGAGATTGAAAGTAAGAAGATGAAACTTCCTGATGATTTTTATGTTCTCAATTATGCTAAACTTTGTGGAGAGTATACGCTTAGAGATCCAGTATTACATGGTAGACATACTGAAAATGTAATAATGGATAGTTGTCCTAAATGTGGATGTAATACAGGATGTGAATGTGAAGCAACATATGTACAAGAATGTCAGAATGGTGAGAAGATTTATGTACAAGTGATAGAAAAACGTAAGCAAGAAGTTAGAACATACAAGCAATTTGTAGATATTAAGATTGTTGCAACTACTGGTAGAACAGATGCTTTAGATAATAGCTTTCCTACAGGATATATTAAAAATGGATTTATTTACACAAATCTTGATAAAGGAAATGTTTTTATATCATATCAAGGAGCATTAGAAGATGATCATGGAAACTTATTAGTTTTGGATCATCCTGTTATAAATGAATACTATGAGTATGCTCTAAAACAACGTATTCTTGAAAATTTATATATTAATGGTGAAGATGTTGTTCAGAGAATGCAGTTAATTGAGCAACGTATGAGACCAGCTAGAAATAATGCTCTTACTATTGTTAACACGCCTAATTTTGAAGAGATGCAACAGTTGTGGGAAACTAATAGAAAAGCACAATATTATAAGTACTACGATATGTTTAAATCATACGGAGGATTATAGTTATGAAATATACACTAAAAATTAAGCTACCAACATATAATTGCGAGCTTCAATTTTATGTTTTAGATCAGTTAAACGCTGAAATAAATAAAGTGTATAAAAAATATAAAATGGATGAAGTATTTGAAGATAGTGCTGAGGGAGTTTTATTTACACCAGACATTGACAAATACTTTCTTTTTATAGATGTAAAATATCTTTCTCATAATACAATTGCTCATGAAGTGTTTCATGCTGTAATGAAAATTACCGAGGATAGAGATATAAAAGATGAAGAAGCTCAAGCATGGTTAGTTGGGCATATTACAGGAGATGTTTATAAATTTTTGAAGAAAAAAGCAATAGAAGTAAATAATGGCTAAACAAGAACAAGGTGGTAGCAATCCTTTAACTAGTACAAATTCCTTTACAAAAGGAATGGTTAAAGATTACAATGAATCTTTTGTAGGAGAAGGATTGTACACACATGCGCGTAATGCTGTTAATAATTCTTATGAAGGTAATGTAGGAGTTATTGGTAACGAACCTTCTAATTTATTTTGTGTTCAACTTCCATATACTTATATTGGGTCTATTCATATAGAAGGAGATAGATGGGTTGTATTTACAACTAATAATATAAAATCTGAAATAGGAATATTTGATGAATCAGAATGTTCTTATAGAAAAATAATAAATAGTGATTGTCTTAATTTTAAAACAACAAATCTTATAACAGGTGTTTTTAGAGATAGATTTGATTGTGATAAAATGATTTATTGGGATGATGGGTTGAATCCCACTCGTAGTTTAAATATTGATGATATTCCTTTTAAATATACAGAAAAGGTAGTAAATGATTGTATAGTTAAAGAATTTACAACTGAGTTAGATTGTGAAGCTATAAGAATTGTTTCTTTAATTAAATATCCTTGTATTGATATTAAAGCTGGTAATATAGCAGGTACACTACCAAATGGATCTTACCAAGCTTGTATAGCGTATACAATAAATCAAGTGAAGGTAACTGACTACATTGGTTTATCTGAGGTGCAGGGATTATTTACTCATGAAAATGTAAGTTCATCTCTTATTCTTGAAATAAAAGAAATAGATCAATCATTTGACGAATTTGAACTTGTTATTGTAGCTAATATAAATCAACAATCCGTTGCTAAAAGAATAGGGTATTATTCTACATCTCAAGGTAGAATATATGTAGATAGATGGGACCCTGAATACATTACAGTTCCAATTTCAGATGTTGTATTTAGATCTGAACCTGTTGAGAAAACAGATGCAATGTTTTCTGTTAATAACTATTTATTGCGTGTAGGTACATATAGTAAGTTTAAGTTTAATTATCAACCTTTAGCAAATGAAATTAAAACTAGTTGGGTGGCTGTTGAATATCCAGCTTCTTATTATATAAAAGGTGGCAACAATACTGGTTATTTAAGAGATGAACAATATTCTTTTTTTATAAGATGGATTTATAATACAGGAGAACGCTCTGAGTCATATCATATTCCAGGTAGAGAATCAGTATCATCTGATTTATCATTTGTTATAAACACTGATGTTTTTGAAACAGCAAGTGGTGTTAAAATGAAAAAATGGCAAGTATATAATACAGGAAGTATTGATTCAACAACAGCTTATAAGCTAAGTGATGGAGGTAAAGTGGTTGCATCAGGTAGAATGGGATATTGGGAATCTACAGAAAGATACCCTGCTGATAGACCAGATATATGGGGTGAGTTATGTGGTAAACCAATTAGACATCATAAATTTCCTGATATAACAGTAAACCCATTATTAAATCATTTTGGTAATTCTGGTAATACAATAACAATTTTAGGTGTTCAATTTAATAATATACAGCATCCTTTAGACGAAAACGGTAATCCAATTGAATCAATTGTTGGTTATGAAATTCTTAGAGGTTCAAGAGAAGGAAATAAATCAATTATTTCTAAAGGTATTTTAAATAATATGAGGGAATATAAAGTTGTTGAAAGTCCTACTATTAAAGGTCTTTATCAAAACTATCCCTATAACGATCTTCGTCCAGATAGTTATATAACATCTGTTGAGCAAGATGGAAAAAATGGTCCTAAAAATGACAAACCAAATTCTCCTAAATCAACAGCTTATAGAAAAGATGTATTTTCATTTCATGGTCCAGAAGTTGCATTTTCAAATCCTTTTTTAAATCCTAATGAAATTAAAATATATCAAGAATTATATGGTGAAGCAAAAGGTAGATTTGAAGTTCCATATCTTCACCCTAAGTTTAAACAAATAACAAATGATCTTGATACTGCTTTAGATATATTTGCATCTGCTGTTGCAACAATTCAAGCAGTTGCTGCTATTGCAGGTGGATTAACATATCAAATAGGTGGAGATTCACCATTACCTGTGCAAAATATTGGAATTCCATACGTTATTGCTGAAGGTGTTTCTGGTGGTATTGCTACAATAGCAACAGCAGGAGCTATAATTGCAAACTCTATATTTGCAGGTGCTTACACTTTATTGTTTGGTGTAAAAACTTATAAAGAACAATCTTTAGCAATGGCATTAGCGTTAATGCCATTTAGACAATTTGCAGCTCAATATAATTCTCACGGTTTTTATTCTGAATCGCAAACGAATATTCAAGGAAATATGCGTAGAGAAATTATTGATGCAAGATATATTGATTCTTCTATTCAACAATTTACAGCACAATATCAAGTTAATAATATAAATAGAAGTAGATTTGTTGTATTAGAAGTTGGAAATACAATAGATAATCCTTCTTCAGTTGTAGACAATAGTAGATTTACAATTGGCGACATAAACACAGATTACAATAAATCTGTTACATCTAATATTTGCTCTTATTACGGTGCTCTTAAACTTTCAATTCCAAGTCAATATGGACAATTAGAATCAGTTGAGCAATTACCTATTTCTACATGTATTGAACCCACAATTGCTTCTACAACATCTCGATTAACAAGTAATGTATTATTTGGAGGTGATACCTATATAAATAGATTTACCGAAAAAAATACAATGTTTTTCTTTTCAACATGGATGCAAGGTGAACCAGATGGTTCTGAATTTAACTACACATTGTATCCAGCAATTCCTTATCCTCGTTATTGGATTAATAATCAAAAATATATTGGATTATTTGCTGAAAAAGCAAGTGAGCTTAGAAGTCTTGATAAAGTTGAAAATGCAAATTTCTTTTATTTAAATAAAGGTTATTTTTATCTTTTTAATTCAGGAGTTAGAGATTTTTTTGTAGAATCAGAAATTAATCTTGCATATAGAGATTGGGAAGATGATATTAATGCTAGACATTATGATATTAATTCATTTACTGATTTATCAGGAATGTTTAGGAGTGATATAATTGTAGCTGGTAACTATTATAAATATGATTATTCATTAAGTGTATCTAAACTATTTAATAATAATGTTAGTTGGGCTTCTTTATTACCAAGAGATTATGATCCAATTGTATCTTCTACATGTTTTTCATATCAGCCTAACAAAGTGATATACTCACTTCCTCAACAACAAGAATCTAAAAAAGATAATTGGCGTGTTTTTCTAACAAATAATTATAAAGAATTTCCAACACCTGTAACATCAATTAAATCTGTAAATAAAACAGGTGCTTTGTTTATGATGAAACAAAGTAGTCCTTTGCAGTTTTTAGGTGTAGAAGAACTAAAATTAGATGCTACAAATACAAAGGTGACTATTGGTGATGGAGGATTATTTACAGGAACTCAGCAATTACAAGCGATTGTAAATGCAGATGATTCTTATGAATATGGTTCTTGTCAAAACAGAAACTCTGCTATAAGTACAAGAAAAGGTGTATTTTGGGTGAGTCAAAATCAAGGTAAAATATTTCAATATATTGGACAGTTAAATGAAATATCTAATTCAGGATTGAAGTGGTGGTTTGCAAAATATCTTCCATCAAGACTTGTAGAAAAATTTTCAAATTATAAACTTTTTGATAACCCTATAGAAGGTGTGGGTGTTCAATGCACATATGATAATGTAAATGAAGTATTTTACATTACAAAAAAAGATTATATACCTATTAGAGATAATATAGTATTAGCTGATGATGGAATAACTTTTTTATCTGGTAGAGCTAAAATTAGTTTAAAAGATACTAATTATTTTGAAGATATAAGTTGGACAGCTAGTTATGATACAAAATCACAAACTTGGATAAGTTTTCATGATTGGAAACCAACAGCGTTACTTCCAAGTAAGACTCATTTTATGAGTGTTAATACAAATAGTATATGGAAGCATAATGTTCGTTGTGATAATTATTGTAATTTTTATAATAAAGATTATCCTTTTGAAATAGAGTTTATTTCATCAACAGGTCAAACAGTGACATCTGTAAGAAATGTTGAATATATGCTTGAGGTGTATAATTACTACAATGACTGTAGAGATAGATTTCATGTACTTGATGAAAACTTTGATCAAGCTATAATATATAACTCAGAGCAAATTTCTGGATTGCTTAATTTGACAATTAAACCAAAGAACAATCCATTAGCTCTTATATCTCAACCAACGATTAATTTTGACTCTATAGATATTTATTTTTCTAAAGAGGAACAAAAATATAGATTTAATCAGTTTTGGGACATTACTAAAAATAGAGGTGAGTTTAGTTCAACAGGAGTTGTTCCGATGTTTACTACAAAAGGAAATGGATATGAGTATCCTATTAATCAAGATTATGTAAACTATGGTAAAAATCCTCTTGAGCGTAAAAAGTTTAGACATAATATAAATCGTGTATTTTTAAGAAAAACAGCTAGTGGTAAAAATAAAATGCTATTTAAGCTTTCTAATGAAAAACTTCTAATTAGCAATCGATGAGTTTTAATAGAAAATTATTAAGTCAAATGATAGCTGAGTCAAAACAAAAAAAGACTCAACCAAAACCTAAAGATAGGATAGTTGATCCTATGGGTCAATGGGCTCATCCTGGACAAGTTACACGTATTCCTTCTAATAGAATAACAATGCAAGGAGTACCCTATCCTGTGTTAGGTAGAGGTAGTGATGGTAGTGAACGAATGATGTATCCAGAAGAAGAACATACTTTTCCTGATGCAGAGTATGTAGATGAATATCCTTTAACAAAAGCTCAAAATGGTATTCAAATGCTAGATCTTCCTGATGTTCATCTAAATCTTCCAAAATATAGTAGACAAGAAGATAAAAAAGTTGGTGTTAATCCATACATGTTTGGTTTTAATCCTCAACGTGGTGTAAACATTCACGGTATTGGAGCACAAGGTTATGTAAATCTTTTTAATAGTAAAAAAAATAAATTAGGACTAACAGGAAATGTTAATAGTGTATCTGTTGGTTATCCAGGTGGTGTAGAATTATTTGGTAAACCGCAATTTTTTCCAGAATTAAGATTTACACATAGATTTGAAAATGGTGGACCAATAGTAGTTCCTTATAGTAAAGAATATACAGATAAAGAATACCAAGATTATAACAAATTTTATGAAGATTTTAATAAACCTCCTTATTTAAGAAAAGATGATGGGTTTGATAAATATTATCATAAAAAAATAAAAAATCTTCCAGGAATGCCTATTTATTCTTCTGGTTGGGAAAGAAAAAATATAGCTGATGGTTACGTGCAACATTATGATAGACAACCTAAACCAAAAGTTGGTTTTGTAGACAGAAAAATGGATAATGAGTTAATAGGTTATGATCCAAATGATAAATATCCTAGTCAAACTGCAGGACCATATAAAATGATAAAGGCATTTGCTAATTATAAACCATCTAATTCTTCTAATATTTTAGGACTTAAGAATGGTGGGTTTGCAACTACCGTTCAAACAACAACACCTCTTGGTTCCACTGAGCCTATCGTTGATGTTGATCCAATACGATATGAAAATAGAGAAGGAATAGGTGAGGTGGGGATTCTTCCAAATATAGTTATAGCTCCACATTTAGATGATCAAGGAAAAAGATTTTATGAAAAGATATTAGACAGACCTTCTAAACCTGTAGAAAGATATGAACCATCTAATGCTGTAAAGTATAATAAAGGAGCACTTTCTGCAGCTGCGCTTTCTACAATGGCAGCTCCTGAAATTCAATATCTTATTCAATTAGCAGGTGCAACAGGAGATTTTTACACTGGAACTAGATATGCTCTTGATAAAAATTGGAGTAAGGCTGGTGAAGATTATACACAAGGTCTTTTAGGACTTATCCCTTATTCTAAAGCATTGAAAGGAATGAAAGGAGATGAGTATTACACACTTTTACAAAAATTATATAATGCTACTATTGGTGGTTTAAAATTTGGAAGTGATGTAAAAACTATGGATGAAGGTGTTGATAAAAAACAATATGGTGGAGAAAGTTATTTACAAAAAGCTCAAAATGGTGGAGATATATCTATACCAAATCTAGAAGAAGGTAATTGGTTAGATAGATATGATGAAGGTGGATTAACTACAGATGAAACTACATTTCCTATACTTACACGAGAAGAACATGAAGCTTTATACAATTCACAAATTGCACTTAACAATTTTTATGAAAATGAAGTAAGACAAGGAAGATTAAAACGCACTAGTACTAAAACTTTTAATCAACCATCTATTTCAAATCGTGAGTATAATAAACTAAAAGAAGGAAATTTAAGTTTTTATAAACATCCCCCAGGTGCATTTTACGATGCTCTTTATAAAAAAATATATAATTTATCACCTTCACAAATTAGAGATTTAGAGCGTAAATCTCTTGAACAAATACAAAAATCAAATAGTAATAATCAACTTTATTATAGAGATATTGTTACGCCAGCTCAAAATTTAGTTTCACCATTTGCACTTGTTGATAAAAGAGTAAAGCCACAAAGAGTAATTCGATATGAACCTGTATCAGGAAATTTATCAGGTTATCCAGGTGGAAATGTTGAAGTTTTTGATTATGATCCTTTATATATAAAACCACCTCATTTAAGAAGTAAAAAAGAAAATCTTGAATGGGAAAAATTATATGGCGATAAACCAGAAAACAAAGTTATTCCTCCTAGCGTTTCTTCTTTACCACCACAATTAAAAATGGTTCGTAATACAATTGGTATAGAACCTTTGAGTGTTGGAACTCCATCAATAAATAGACAACCTAGTATACAACCTAATCAATCAGGAGATTATGTTTTAAGATTTAGTGAATTAAATTCTGAAGGACAAAATCAACCAAGAGAAGTTTTTTTTAAGACTAGAAAAGAGGCAGATGATATGATGGATTTTCTACAAAAAGAAAATCAAAGACGTTATGAAACAGGAACATATTATGGTAATTTAACAACACAAGGTAATTACAAACGTGGTGGTCAGTTTAAACAATTTCAACCTGGTGGATTTGTAACAACAGACACTACAACTTTACCAAAAGAAACTAGATATGTACATAATCCATCTGTTGGTGGTAAAACAGATTATGCTATACGTAGAACAGTAACTCCATATAAAACAGAGGATGAAATAAGAAAGTTTACAGAAATGCCAACGTCAGGTGAAGATGTAGATTTTCTTTATTGGTATAGAAATGCATCTAACAAAAAAGATGCTATGTCTGTTCCATTTAAAGGTGATAAACATTGGAATATTGATAGAGGGATTATAGATGTTGAATTTGGAAAGAATTATCCAAATTTAAATCAAAGTGGAACAACAGTTGAACAAAATAGAAATAATGTTTTAGCTGATATGTACAAATATTACATGTTACAATATCCTGATAATAAAGATAAAGCATGGAGAGAAGCTAAAAGATTTGTTAGAAAAGAAATTGATCCAAGAATAAATAATGAATATTTTAGAGATGTAATAATAAATAAAACAGCTCCTAATACAGGTACCCTTACTGGTTTTGGAAATGAAAATCCTTTTAAAAGATTGCAAGATTTTAATCAAATGTTTGTTGATAATCCTGAACTAGCATTTGCATATCATCGTAATTATAATCCTAGTGAATGGACAATGGATAGAATGAAAGGTATAGCAAAAGATTATTTAAGAGATTATAAAGGTTTATCTAGAAGAGATACTAGAAGACAACTTAGAGATTGGGAAAATGAACTAAAAGGTAGTGTTACAGTAAAAGTAGGACCTAGCAAACCTCTTGGAAAATCGGTAGATGATGTAGTTCTTACTGATGATATTATTAGAGCATCTAGAGAATCTGAGGATCTTAATTATGGACCAAATTTTGAACAATTATATAAAACACCAAGAGCAAATCAAAGGATATTGTCTAAAGCTGATAGAATGGTAGAGTGGCGTGGTTTAGATAATCTTCCCCATAGAAGATTATTAAGAGGAAATGAGGCAGATGATTTTATGAAATATCTATCTGAAAATAAATTATACACAGGAACGAGTATTTCAAATACAGGTATATTAAATGAAGAAGATAGAAAAGAATTTAAAGCAGGTGGACAATTACAACAATTTGCACCAGGTGGATTTTTAACTACAGATGAAACAACAAAATATCCTCCTCTTCAATCTGATGTAGATATTTTAAATAAAGCAAGAAAAGAACTTTTAGATTGGTATACAGCACGTGTAAACCATTCTGATCCAAGAATTAGCAATGAAGCTAAACAAGTATTAGAAAATTTTAGTAAACTTCCATCTGATGTTTCTAAAGGTATTGAGTATAAAGGAGTTCATTATTTAATTCCACAAGGTCTTTTAGGACAATACATGCCTTATGATGAAACAATAGAAATAGCTAACCCATATCTTTCAATAGAAGAACAATTAAAAAAACCAGGATTTGGCTATATAAATAAAAATCCAGAATTAAGAGATCGTTATATAAAAGCTCATCAGCTTTCAAGAACAGAAGAACCTATAAAACATGAGGGCAAACATAGAGATCTTCATAAAACTGTTGAACCAATTCTAGATCAATATAGTGATCAAATATATTCTGGATTTGCTGGACCTGAAGTTTATGCACAACATCTTTATGAAAGAATTGGTAAACCAGATTTATCAAAAGAAGCTGCTGGTAAATGGGCTCAAGCTAATTTTGATAGAGATGCTGGTTATGCTTATGATTGGATGACTGGAACAGGATTTCCTAATTTTAGAGTGAATAAAAAAGGAAATGTAAAAAATATGAAAAATTCAGAACTTTACAGAGCCTTGATGGAACTTAGAACAGAATACGGAATTGATCCTGCAGCAAACACTACATCCGAAGATTTTAAAAATATTTACGAAAAAGCTAAAAAATCTTATGAGGAAGCTATTCAAAATAAAGATTCAGAGAAGAGATTAAGATATGAACATTTTCTTGATTTATTTAATATTCATGGAAATGATTTTGAGAAATTAAACAATTTAAATAATTTATTAGTAGGAGTGGAGGGTTCTTCTTTACCTATTGCAAATAAAGGGTTTAATGTTAAAAATACTGGACAAACTAATTGGCTAGAAAACTACAACTAACTAATATGAAGAAAGAATTTTTAAAAATGGCTGGTGTAGAAAATGAAAAAGATTTCTACAAATTGTTTCCAACAGAACAAGCATTCTTTGGCATGTTTCCTGAAGCTAAAAAACTAGTACAAAAAAGGTATGGTGGTTTAGTAAAAGCAGTTGGTGGGTTTAATGTTACAAGTGAAAGTACAAGACCAGCTGCAACATGTGGCAAAGGAGGTTGTAACAATCCAGATAATTTTGTTGATAATAGGATGATGAATATTATTAACAAACAAAAAGAAGCAAAACCTACAACTCCTTGGCAAAATATAACATCAAAAGTAGGACTTGAGAATGAGAATGAGATGTTAAAAAAAGAATGGGAGCAAACAAGTAAAAATTATCCTGGTTTAACATATGATGAATTTTTTGCTGCTAATCAACTAGAAAGAAATAATAGATTAAATCAATCTCAATACAATAACTATTTTGATGAACAAGGTAATCCAATAGAAGGGAAAGATCCTCGTGCATATTCTTCACAACCTTATATTCCTTGGGTGAGATCTACGTTTAATAATCCCACTCCAAGTCGTGAAACTATAATGAGATATTTTCAAGACTACAAACTAAATAAAAATGATATAGAAAATTTAGTTAATGAAAGATATACTCCTAAAAATCAAATTGCACCTTCATATTTTAGAGCAGGTGGTGCATTAACTCAATTTCAACCAGGTGGTAGTAACGCTTCGCTTCCTGGTTATCTTCAAGTTAGAGATAAACAATATGGTAGTCAAGGGGATATAGTAAACAGAGGAATGAGTGTTGGAACAAAAGCTGCAATTCAACCACAAATTAAAGAGGAACAAGTTGTTAAACAAATAATGAAAAAAACAGGAGCAAGTAGGCCTGTTGCTCAACAAATACGTCAACAACAAACACAGAAAAAATCAAATGTAACAGTTGGTCAAGATAATAGAACAGATTATGAAAGAAAGGTTGCGCAGCAAAAAGTAGATGATGTTAATAAATATAGAACAGAAGTACTAGGTATTCCTGAAGGAACTACACAAAGAGATTTAGATGAAGCAAATAAGTATAAAGAAAGATTAGGTAGAATATTAAATGTTGGTTTAACAGCAGCACCTTTGTTAGAAGGTGCACTTTCTTTAGGAGCTAGAGCAATACCAATGGCAGGTAGAACTGCTAGTAGACTTGTAGCACCAACTTCTACATCAACAAGACAAGCTACAATACAATCATTTAATCCTAAAACTAAAATGTATGAAACTAGACTTGTTGATATACCAGAACAGATTATACCAGGAAGATCGTTTGAAGATGTGCAACATAAAATACCAAGTTTATTAAAGGATTTAAAAATTGGTCCTGTAGAACATTGGTTTAGAAAAAATTTTAAAGGAATTGGTAAATCAATTCCTACGAATAATGACCAAGGATTAGTTATAGATCCAACAGGTAAGATATGGGATAAAAATACAAGATATTGGTTAAATAGACTATATGGACATACTCCAGATCCTTTAGAGCTTATTAAACCTTATCAAGGTCAATATAGTAGAAATTTTGGAACTTTAATTTCTGAAAGTCCTAAACCTAATCTGACATCGGGTAGTTTTAATTTTGTAGGTAAAAGTGGGATTCAAGGTCAACCTTTACAATCTGGATTATTAAATACAAGGGATCTTGGACAAATGATTCGTAACCCAAAACAATATTTTACTAAACCTGGAGGACCTCAAAAATTTGAAGTAAACTTTGATGAAATTTCTAGAATGAATAGAGGTGAAATAGATCCTTTTGGTGAAACAGGAAGATTTTTTACTTTTGGTGAAACACCATCTAGAGTTATTGATTGGGGTAAAGTTGGAGAAACAGCACTTCAATTAGGACTTGGTACAGGATCAGTAGCTTCAGGAGCATATTTAGGAAGTCAAAGAAATAAAAAACAAGATGGTGGTTTAGTAAAAGCACAAGATGGTGCAGAATATACAGGTTCAAGTATTGTAGACTATTTAGCAACAAAAGGGTATCAAGGATCTAAACCATTTAGAGGACAACTTGCTAAAGAATATGGTGTTGAAGGGTATGATTATTCGGCAGCAAAAAACTTAGAGCTTCTTGAAAAACTTAGACAAAATCAAGATATTCTTTTAGCTCATCAACAATCATTTACTCCAGTTAGTGTTGAAACAATTGAGCAATTGCATGCAAAAAATAAAGCAGGATTAGATAGACATTCATCTCTTCCTGGAAAAGAAGAAGCTAGAAGTAATTATAATGCTGATAAACTAAATGCTCTTTTAGATATTGCTACTATGGACATTAATAAAGGAATGGGGACAATGCCTCAGTTTGGTTTTAATAATGCTTCTCAATATGCAGCAATGAATAAAAAACCAAGTGTCTCTACTGAAGAATACTCATCTGATCCTACTACTGAAGATTACACTGCAGATCCTGGTGGTTATTATAAAACCATACAAGAAGGTGAAGAAGCTTTTGTTCTTCCTGAAGTGGTAGTTACATCACCTGTAACTAAAAAACAAATTCAAGAAATTAAAGCTAAAAAAGGAGCAATGGATCAGTTTAATAAATATTTAGATTATTCTAGAAGTTTGCTTCAAATTCCATTTAGACCTGGTCAACAACCTATTTCACAAAGAAAAGAAGAATATACTGAGTTTGATGTATTACCTGAAGAAGGTTTACCTAATAAACAAAATCAAAAAAACAACTTAGGTTTTTTTGATTATTTAAATCTTGGTACTAAAGCTGCTGGACTTTTTTTGGGTGAATTTTTAGATCCTACTAAAAACATAGAAAGAATAAGCAGCGGTGTTAATGATATATTTCAACTCGGTCAAAATTATTTTGCAAGAAAAAATGCACTTAAAGAAGGTGATGATCTTAATAAATCAAAGTCAACAATTTCAATTCCAAAAGTAGAAAAACCAGTTGTTAGTCAATCACCATTAGTACTTGAAAGTACACCATATGCAGAAGGTAGTGCAATAGAAATGTATGATAAAAATGAAGCGTATGATAAAAAGAATAAAAGATATATTACAAAACCATTATGGCTTGATCTAAGCAGTTCTAGTTTAAGATTAGGAGCAAGAAATAGAGGTAGTAGATTAGGTGATATTAAAACGGAAGGTTTTGTTATAACACCATTTGCAAAAGAATATGGAATGGGTGAGGGGTATACTGATAATAATGGTACAAATACAATTAGAAGATACAGCGATAATGAAATAGCAGATGATAAAATATACGGGGGAATTGATGCTGAAGGTAAATTCTATTTAGATTATGGTAAAAATTTGAAAGGAAAGAATTTAGAAATGGCTGATTTTAGATCTGCGGAAATTACTGGAATTGCAAAAGAAAAGAATGGAAAATACATGTATAGTGATGCTACATCTAATTATGAGGTAGCAAGAACAGCAATGGCTTTTGATGAAAACGGTAATCCAACAGTTAATTTAAATATTTTAATTCCTAAAAAACAAATTGATAAAGGTCATGAATCATTTGGAGCTGTTGGAGGTGGTAGGTATATTTTAGCTACACCTGATTTAAAGAAAAAAGTACTAGTTGCAGGTTCTTTAAAAAATATTGATGACTATGTTGAACAGTTTAAAAAAGCAACAGGTCTATCAGTAATTAAATTAATTCCACTTGATAATGGTACATTTGCTAGAGGTTTGTTTACAAAAGATGGCGTTATAACAAATAAAGATCAAAATAGATATGATAATTTTAATCATACAGGTGGAGCTGCTTTTTATTTAAAACAAAAAAGACATGGAGGATCTGTTCTTTCTAAAATGCAAGGAGGAGGAACACCACCTAATTGTGATCCTGGTTATATGCCTGATCCAAATGATCCTACAAAGTGTATTCAAGATCCTAATATTTTTGCTATGTTTAAACCACCATCTATGGATGATGAGACATTTGGTGATCCATTTTCTACAACTTCAACTACAACTACATGGGTTCAGTGGTATAATCAAAATTTAGCAAACTCTGTTATTGATCCTCCAAGTGGAAAAAGTATTATGGATATGAAATGGGAGGGTGATCCTACATACGATCCTTCTAAGGAAACAGATATGTATGGTAATGTAATAACTAGTACCACTACAAAAGCTCCTAGATATCTTTTTGGTAAGTTTGGAGAATGGATGGATAAAAAAGGCGCAGCTGCTTTTACTCAAGTAGCTAAAGGTTTAAATACAGGATTTGCTCTTGGTAATAGACTTGCTGCTGAAAAACAACATAGAGATTTTCAAAAAAGTTATGAAAAGAATTTAAGAAATAAAATATTTACACAACCTGTAATGCCTTCTGTATCAGGATCTAGAGGAGACTATACACAAACTGGAGCATTTAGACCTAATGAGTATACAGTAAATAAAGGAATGTACACATCTAATATGCCAGGTGCAATAGTAGGTACACAACAGTTTGCTCAATTTGGTGGAGGTATTATTGGTGAGCAACTAGTAGTTCCAGAAACTGAATTTTCTCCTATAGTTACTCCTGAAGTTGTTGTTGAAACACCTGCTTCTTCTGTTCAACCACAAACTACAAATACAACAACAACTCCACCATCATCATCTTCGTCTAAACCAAAAAAATATAATTTTGCTGGTGTAAATCCTGTGATAGAACAAACATGGGATGAAATTCTTAAACAATATGCAGGTGTAAGAATGTCTGGTATATGGGGTGATAAAAAACATAGACAAAGAGAAAGTGATCATAATACAGGTAATGCTCTTGATATTGGTATAGTTAACATTGATCAAGGTAATAAGATTGCTGAACAGATTATTAGTCAAGCAAAAGAAAAAAGAGTAAAATATGTTATATTTAATAGAAGAGTATGGAATCCACAAGAAGGTTGGCATAAATATATACCCACTAAAGCTAATGGCAATAATCCACATACCACTCATGTTCATATAAGTTTCTTTCCCTATGAAGGAAAAAAGAATGATAAAAAAACTGGAGAAAGTATAGCTTTAACACATAACAATCCTGGTAACATTCACTTTGGTAAGTTTACAAGTCAATGGGGAGCTGAAAAAGGAGCGTATGATAACAAAGGACATGTAGCTAAATTTAAATCTTTAGATGAAGGATGGGATGCACACAAAAAACTTTTGTCGGGACCAGATTATAGTGATTTTACTATAGAACAGGCTAGGAATAAATGGGTTACTGGTGATCCTAATAAAATTACTGATTCTTCTAAATTTATTTTAAAAGAATTAGGAGTTGGTGCTAATTTAAAGATTAGAGATTTAACTCAAGATCAATTTAATAAACTTGCTTCTTTATTTGTAAAATATGAAGATAATATCTTATATAAAAAAATGAAAGATCTTAAAAAATATTTTGAATTAGGAGGAGAAGTGAGTTATAATGAAGGTGAAGAATATGATTTAACAGAAGATCAAATAAGACAAATTCTTGAAAACGGTGGTGACATAGAGTATATTTAAAATATATTAAAACAAACAATATGAAAGTTAGAATTACAAGAGCTCCTCAAAAGATGGTTTATGGTGGACAAAAGAAACACTCACTTGATATAGTGAGAACAACGATTGATGATTATGATCCTGATTACAATGATGTTGAAAGAAAAAACACTCGTAGTGCTGATCCTAGAGAGGATTCAAATGTAGAAGTTGAAGGAGGTGAAGAAATTAAATATACAACTGGTCCATTACAAAAAGCAGTGGGTCCTAATCATAATCCCGATCCTAATAAAGAAGGTGGTGTTCCTATGAATCTACCTGATAACTCATTTGTTTATTCTAAAAGAAAAGGAAAAATGGGAGTGAAAGGTAGTGTTCTATCTCAATTTGGTAAATCAGAAAAAGATAAAAAAACTTATTCTTTTGCAGAATTAGCTGGTCAATATAGACCAAATAAATATTATGATATTCTTCAAAATGATAAAGCAGATCCTTTACAAAAAGCAACAGCAGCAGCAATGATACAAAAATATGATGATAAGCTTGCTAGTCTAGCTATATTACAAGAATCTAAAAAAGGTTTTCCACAGGGGATTCCAGAAATTGCTAAAGAAAAATTTGCTAAAATGCAACAATATATGCAACAATCTCAACAACAACAAATGGAGCAGCAACCTCAAGATCAAATGATGCAACAACCACCTATGATGGGTCAACAACCTATGGCTATGTATGGATATAACACTATGAACTATGGAGGATTTGTTCCTGACTATAGTAGTATAGGTGATATGTATAGATATCAAGCTGGTGGATCATCTCGTAGTCAAGATAAGAAGATAGCTCAATACATTTCTGTTTATGCTCAACTAACAAAAAAGTCTGAGGAAGAAATATATCAAGCACTTCAATCGCTTGGTCGTGCACAACAACAAGAAGCATTGCAAAACATTATGCAAACTGTTGAAGACGTTATTTCTCAACAACAAGGTGGTGGTGGTGGAGATCAGCAAATGATGCAGCAACAAGATACATCGGGATACTATAGTGCTCCAGGTGGAGAACCAGATTATGCTATGCAACAAGCTCAAGAAGAACAACCTACAGAAGAAGAAGAAACTCAACAAATGAGAAGAGGAGGTTCTTATAGTGGTACATATTATCAAGGAACATATTTTGCTAATGGAGGATCATTTGTTCCTACATATGGAGATAGTTCTTATAATGATCAGTTTGGTGGTGAGATATATGACTATGATAACTACATGCTACCAAAAGCTCAAGGTGGATTACAATCTCCAAATAAAGTGTCAAAAAAAGATTTTGAAGCTAAAGTTGCTAGTGGAGAATATCAACGTATACAAGGAACTAATAAAGCAAGAAAAGGAAATACAGTTATTGAGGTAGCTGGTACATACAAACCAGGTACACCAGGATATACTAAAAAAGGATCACCTGGTAAATCAGTTGAAGTTAGAGGAGCTGTTTCTGGTGGTAAACCTGGTAAAGCTTGGGAAGATTGGATTAAAGCACAATTAGCAAAAGGTGTTACAATAGAAGAACTTGCTAAAAAGGGTCATGGTACTGTTAGTGGTTTACAAAAATATAAATCATATTATAAACCTATACAACAAGCAACACCAGATGAAGTAGTTCCTGAAACAAAAGGTACGTGTCTTGATGAAAAAGGTAATCCTGATCCTACATTAGAGTATAATGAAAAAACAGGAAAGTGTGAAAGAAAAAAAGAAATTCAAGAATATATAACATATGAAGAAGGTGAAGAAGGACCTAAAGCAGGTGATGTAACTGGTGGTAATTTTGGTGGTGGTTATTATGGAATTCCTTTTCAAAACACATTAGGAATAATGGCAGCTGCTGCTTATCCTCCTCTCTATCTTCGTCCTTTTTACGATGAGCCTCAAGGAGTTATACCTAGACCTACATTTTATGATCCTGAAAGAGAACTTGCTTCAGCACAAGAAACTGCTAGAGGATTAGAACAAATGGCTGGTATGATCAATCCTCAAGCTGCTGGAGCTATGGCTAACTATATACAAGCAAATGCTGCTAAAACATCAGCTGACACTATAGGAAGATATCAAAATCTTAATGTTGGTGTGGCTAATCAGTATTCTCCATTGCAAGCTCAAGTATATAATTCTCTTGCTGCTCAAAAACGTGAAACAAGAAATAAAAGATATACGGGTGAAACTGTTGCTGCACAACAATATCAAAATGCTATGCGTAAATATGGTACTGATTTTGCAGAAACGCTTGGTGAAGGTATTGAAGCAGGTATTAAAAAAGGACAACTTTATGATACATCTAAATATTATACATCAGATCCTTTTGGTAGACTTAGACTTAAACCAGGTGTTAATGCAGCTGATGCTATTATGGGTTCAACAGCCTCTGGTTCAAACATGTCTTCTGAATTTTTAAAAGACTACGATAAATACAAAGGCACAATGGATAAAGATGCTCTTAATCAATATCTTAAAATAAAATATGGACCATCTTCAAGACGTGGATCTTCTTCAGATGATGATGTAGCATTTAACTTTGGAGCTAGCGCATATCCATTTATGTCATAAACCTTAGAAGTTTAGTTTTAAACTTAGAAAATTTTATAGTATATTTATAATGTAACAGTATGGCAACTTATATTCCCAATATTACAGACGTTTTTCCTGAACCTTATATATACAAACCTGATTTAGCATTTTATGATAAAATGCTTCAAAGGAAAACTGCATTGTATGAGGAAGGTATTTCTAAAGCTAGAAGTGCTTGGGAATCAGTACTTAATGCTCCTCTTTCTAATAAGTACAATATACAAATAAGAGATGAGTATATTAAACAAGCTAGAGCAAATCTTCAAAAAATGGCTGGGTTTGATTTTGCTCAACCTCAAAATGTAGCTGCTGCTCGTGGAATATTTGCTCCTTTTTGGGAAGATAATTTTATTGTAAAAGATGCACAACTTACCAAAGCTTATCAAAATGAATTTCAAACTCTTGAAAGTTGGAAAAATAGTGATGACCCTAAGATAAGAGAACAATATAGTGGTGTTGTAGCTAAAGATCTTCAGAACGGTTTAGATGTTTTGATTAATGCTAATAGAACAGATGATGATTTTTCAAAAGTACAAAAGCGTAAAGCTATTCCTTTTACTAATATTGAAAAATATTTAAATGAAGTTGCTGGTAAAGATGGTTTAAAAATAGTTTGGGATGAGACAAGTGCTGATGGTGCATATTTAATTAGTACAGAAAATGGAGAGAGATCTAAAAAACATTTTGCTACATGGGCTGAGTCAATGATAGGTAATAATTTCTATGAGCAATTTAGTGTAACAGGTAGAGTGGAAAAAGAAGAAAGATACAAACAATACAAAAATCAATTTCCTAATCTAACAGATGCTCAGATTTACGAAAAAATGGCTGATGATGTAGTAGGTGAGTTTGATAAAGGATATCAAAAAAGAAAAAATAATGTAGCTGTAGAAATTGCTAGAATTAATGGGTTATTAAACGCTCTTCCAAAAAATCTCACTCCTGAATATCAACAAGCTGCGTTACAATATCAAAAACAAAAAGCTGAGTTATTAGGAAAATCAAATGCTATAGATAAAGAATACGAAATTAATTTTCCTAAAAATTATCAAGCCCAACTTAAAAACAATATTATTTTAAATCCTGAAGGTTTCTTTGGTAAACTTGCTAAACAACGTCTTGTAGATAATTGGTCTACAGGTGTGTCTTCATTAGAATCTAGAAAGATTAAGCCTAATGAAACATATTTTAAAGCACAAGAAGCCCAACTTAATCAAAGAAAATTTGATTTAGATGTTTTAAATTATGAGTTAAATAAACAAGAAGCAGAGTGGAAACGTGACCAGGATTTGTGGGAAAGAGCTAATCCTAATAAAAAAACTGATGGATCTGGTGGATCTGGTGGATCTTCAGGTGTAACTACAAATGCATTAGGTCAGTTAGTAGACAAAAAAGGAAATGTTTTAACTGAACCTATAAAAGGAATTGAAACAGTAACTGGTGGTAGATATCTTGGACTAGGTACAACTAATGTTATTGAACAAGGAACTGCTGCTGAAATATTTGATAGACGTCAAAAAGAACTTTTTTATAGTTCATATAATCTTGCATTTAGTCCTGATGGTTTATTATATTTTGCAAAGAATGGTTTAGGATTAACTGATGCTGAAGTAGCAAGTATTTCATCAGCTTTTGATAATGAATTAAGAGGTGGTCTGTTTAATCCAGGAGCTCCTGATTATAAATTTACACCTGAGCAAGCTGCTGCTTCAAAAAAATTAGAAAAGTTACTTATTGAAAATAAATATGTTAAAGAAGCTGGTATAACAAAACTTACAGGACCAGGAACAATGCGTAATGCTTTAATTGCATATACGCAGGGTTATTTAAAAGATAGAATGGATGAGGCTAAAAATCATATTGGTGCAGATGGAAAACCTCAACCATTAGATTTTATGTTAACAGCTCAAGAACAAAAAGCATTAATTAATTATAACGTTGCTAAAACAAACCTAGAAGTTTATTTGGCTAATGAAGAAAATAGAAAACAAATATTAGATAAATATGCAAAAACAAATCCAGCAGAAGCAAATAAATATTTTACTAAAAAAAATGATGGTACATATGAGTTACTAACTTCTGAAAAACTTGCACAAATATCTGAAGTTAAAGCATTTAAAGATTTTACGTTTACTACTTATGCTGGTGTTCCAATTATAGGTGCAAATTTACCAATTCAGGTACCAAATATGTTTAATATTAAACTTAAACCTGAAGCAATAGCTCAAGCTATTTTTAATAATAAATTTAGTTATAAAATTATTGGTGGTTATAAAACACCTGTATCTACAGATCCAACAGCTTTAAAGTCTATTCAAATTGAAATGAATGGAGAAACTCTTTATGCACAGGAAAAAGATCTTTTAAAACTTAAACAGACAATAGATAACTTTACTGATAAATTTGGAGAACCTTGGGATTTTAGAAAAAACTATAACAAAGTATATAATTCAGTAGTTCCCAGTTTACAATTTTTTTCAAGTCAAACAGGTAAAGTGGGGACTAACTTTAGTTATTTATTTGATCCAGAAAAAAGTACAAGAGATGGTGATAAAGCATTTGCTCTTTTTCAAGAAGTGTTAGAACCTGCAAATGCCGAAGTTTATATAGAAGAAAGTAATGGAACAATAAGAGAAGCTACTATTCCTGAAATGGCTGCAATAAGAAAACTGCAACAAAATGAAAAACAAACAGAACAGTATTTTGGAGGTTTTAAATACAATACAGCAGGTGGTGGATTAATAGCAGGAAGAGCAAATATATCTGTAGATTTTGGAGCTATTACTGATGGTTCAAAAATTGTTTTAGGAACTGAAAAATTAACAGATTTGGCTGGCAAAAAATTTGTATTTGCAATTAATGAAGGAAGTCCTAGTTTAGGTCCGAACTTACGTGATATGCCTAAGAATTCTGGATATTATATTTATCAAACATTATTAAGAGGAAAGCAATTTAAATCTGATGATATGATGAATGCAACAGGTTTTAATTTTACATTAACTCCTGATAGAGATGGATCTACACCTCAATCTATGCCTAGTACAGTGAGGCTTAATTTAAAATATAATGTTCGTATAAACGAAATAGATCCTAAAACAAATGAAATGAGAACAAGACTTGAAGAAAGACAAATTACTGATAGAATATTTAGTCTTCAAGAAAAAACTCCTGATGAAATTGTTTTTGAAATACAAAAGATTTACTATGATAATTTAAAAGCTAATTTTGATCTACAACAAAAGTATGAAGAGTATTTAAAAAATAGAAAAAATACTCAAAATACTGGAGGAGGGTCGCCTTCAATAATTAGTAGAGATTTGTTTTTTAATCAAAATGGAATTAATTTAAAATAAATAAAATTAATATAAAGATATGGATTTTGGTACTGGTATAATTCCTGAACAACTACAAGGTGCATATTTAAGTGAGCCTGAACTTCCACTTCCAGATAGAGGTCCAGATATGTTGGATCTTATTAATACTAGTATTAACGATGGTTTTGGATATCAACCACCAGCTCAACTTGATCCAGTAGAAAAAGGTTTGCAATCATTTGAAAATAAAGCACCTTCAGGCACAGCTATGGCTGCTCCTGTATTTTTTGATTGGGATAGATCTCAAGTAGAGAGATATACTAGTAATACACGTGACTTTGCCCAACTTGGTTATAATCCATATCTTGGTCCTCAAAATGAATTTGCATATGCTAAACGTCAAACATGGGGTGATGTATGGGGTAATGGATTAACAGGAATGTTTAAACTTGCTGGGAATACATTTGTTGAAGGATGGAAAGGATGGGGTAATCTAATTGATGCTATATGGAGTACAAATTGGGATGAAGCTAAAACAGATTTAATAGGTTCACCTGAAGATTTATTAGAGCAAGATAGAGCTACTAAAGAAATAATGAATAAATATGCCATTTATAATTTACCTGAATATGAAGAAGGCATATTTAATAGGAAGTTTTTTGGTGACATGCTTCAGCAATCAGGATTTGCTCTTGGAACTATAGGTCAATTTCTTTCTGAAGAACTTTTAACTTTAGGTTTATCTACAGAATTTTCAGTAGCTAAACTTGGTTTAAGTGCTCCTAAGTGGGCAGGTAGAATAGTTACCAAAGCTGATATTGCCAAAGATATGGTAAAATTAGGTACGCCTATTTGGAAGTCAAATAGTATTCCTGAGTTTCTTGTAACAGGAGCTCGTAAAATAATACCATTTGTTGATACAGGATATGCACTAGCTAAGTATGGTAAAGCAGGAGCTGGAGCTTTGCAACTAGGTGCTATTGGATTAGGTGGGGTGAGACGTTTCTTATCAGAAGCTAATATGGCAATGACAGAAGCTAGAATGGAAGCAGCTGGTACATATGGTGATCTTTATACTAAACTATACGATGAAGAGTTATTTAAAACAGGTGAAGCTCCTACACCTGATAAATTAACTGCTATAGAACAAATAGCTAAAGATGCAGCATTTGATAACTTTCAAGTAAATAGTGGTATTTTAATGCTTGCTAATAGACTTCAATTTGATAACTTATTTACCAAGTTTTCTTTTGGTAGAAAAGTGTTAGGTGAAGGAACTTCTGAGTTTGCTGAAGATGTTTTAAAAGTTTCTGGTAAAGCAGCTGCAAAAGAAGGTGTTGGTAAATCATTAACTAAAGTGTATGAAAAAGGTACATTAGGAACTTTAGGTTTGTTTTCTGAAATTTCTAAAGATTTTGGTGTTAAAAAAGCAGCTTGGGAAGCAACTAAGTCTGTAGGTAGAAATGTATTTAAATGGGAAGCAAGTGAAGGTATTCAAGAACTTTTTCAAGAAACATCAAATAAAGCTTTACAAGATTATTATTATGATTTGTATCATGGAGCAAAAGGTTCTGAATTAACTGACTACATAAGTAAAGCTGCTAAAGAACAGTATAGTACACAAGGCTTAAAGACATTCTTAATGGGTGCTTTAACAGGTAGATTGTTATCACCTATTAATTTTGCTGTTGGTAAAGCAAAAGAAAAAATAGGCAGTGATCCACTACAAGTAAAAGAAAGAAAAAAACAACTTACAGAAAGTATTCAAGCCCTTAATGCTTTTTATGAAAATCCTAATAAGTATCTACCTGAGCATATAGCTAATGTCAAAGTGCAGAACAAAACTGCACAAAATATGCAAGAGGCTATTGCTAATAGAGATGCATATGTTTTTCATAATAATAAAGATTCAGCATTTGCTAAAATGATATCTGCTGCTATTAAGACAGATATGATTGATGGTGTTATTGAAACAATTCGTGCCTACGGGGATGCTTTTAATGATAATGAATTTAAAGAAGCTTTTGGATTTGATAAGACAGAAGAAAACGTAGCTTCAACTAAAGAATTCTTTAATAAGATTGCTGATAATGTTATTGATTTTCATAAAACATGGAGAGATTTAAAAAATCGTTTTGGTGATTTAGTTATTCCTGAACTTTATAAAGAAGGTACACCTGAGAGAAAAACAGCATTAAGAGCTAAACGAGCTTTGGATGATGCTATTGAAGTGCTTGCCACAGTTGATTACAAAGCTAGAAAAGCTACAATGCGCGCTGGAGAATTGCAAGTTAAAATGGCTGGTGTTCCTGTATTAGGATCTACAGCAGCTATAGCATTTAGAAATATTGGCGCTACTAAAAATACAGAGGCAGAAATAGATCTTCTAAAAATGGAGATTAAAAATTTAGAGTCTCAAGAAACAAAAGACAATGCAACAAAAGATTTAATAGAAGCAAAAAAAGAACAATTAGCTAGTTTAGAAGAATGGAAAGAAAACTATTCTCAGTTAGCTAACATGGAACGCGGAGATAAGTTAAAATCTGATAAAGCTAAAAAAGCTTTAGTTACATATTTAAATTCTAAAAATAAAGAATCTAAAATTGATATTGTAATTAAAGAAGATCAGTTGGATGAAATATATACTAATTTATTAGACTATATTGAATTAAATAAAGATAATAAAGAATATATTGATGCTTATAATAAATTGGCCAATCCAATTGAGTTTGCTAAAATGCAAGAAAGAATAACTGATGCAATTATAGCTGTTGAGAAAAAGAAATTAGAGGAGCATTTAAAAGAAATAGAAAAAAATGCTGGAGTTGAAGATGATACACCTAAAGCAGTAACAACAATTGTTACAAAAGACAAAGAAGGTAAAGAAGTAACATTTGAAATAAAAGAAGGTGAGAATTATATAACTGAATCAAGTCCTAAAAAACGTATATATAAAGGAAAAGTACCAGTAATACAATATGATCAAGATATAATTAAAATTGTATCTATTGATGATAGAGGTATTAGTTTTACATATAATGATGAAAAAGAAGTGATAATAATGTCAGTGGATGAGTTTTCACAAATAGGAAAACTTTATCCATTAAGTTCAATGACAGATCATGAACGTATATATTTTAAAAATAGAGATGTTGTATTTGATCTAAATGTATTTAAAAAGACTGGTAAACCACATTATACAAAAGGTAAATATGCTAACAAAGATTTTAGTTCTACAGGAATAAATGTTAAAGCTCGTTTAGAATTAATTAAAGAAAATGGAGAATATGTTTTAAAAATTGTTTATATAAACCCTGTAAGAAATGTTAAAGAATCTATTTATTATAATGCAGAATATCTAAAAAAATATGCTAGTAATAAAAAAGATGTTTTAGATATAACAGAAAGTGAAGATGAAGTTGTTAGTAGAAGAACAGAAACTAGAAGACAGTCGCAATTAAAAATGTTAAATGAAGCTCTTGAAGATGTTATGTCTAAGAGTGATAAATTGTTGGTAGATAGAAATAAAAATGAAGAAGAATATAATAAAATTAAAAAAGAATTAGAAGATTATATTGCTGAAATAGAATTAATTGAAGAAGAGTTTCAAAATAAACCTTATGTAAGAGGTAGAAAGTCTAAGGTGAGAATTGAACTTGAACAACGTAAAGAGGTATTGATAAATCTTGTTCAAAGTGCTGAGCGATTAATTGAGAATTTACAAATTCAAAGTCAAGAGTTACAAAAACAACAAGATGTACTAAATCAACTTTTAGAATATTATTTTGAAGGTATTGAAGAAATTGAACAATCTGGTCAACCATTTACAATGGTTGATGGTAAAATTTACACATCTGAACAAGAAAGATTAAATGAAGCTCAGCAACAAGAAATAATTAAACCATCAAGAGGTATTACTACAGATCAAATTAGTGGTATGCTTGATGAAACTGAACTTGAATTAGATTTAGTTAATGAAAGAATATCTATTCTTCAAAACATGATTGATTATTCTAATAAACTATTAGAAAGAATTAATCGTGTTACAGATTTATTTGATACGCTTGCAGGTATAAACGATAAAAAACAGCTTCTTAATCAGCTTGTTCTAATGAAAAGACAAGAGAAAGATGCTGATAATAAAAAAACAATTCAGAATATTATTAATTCATTAAATGATGGCGACTCTATGGAGTTGGCTTATATATTTGAATTAGTAGATAGAGTGGTTGATTCTAAAAAGGAACTTAAAGAGTTATTGGAACAAGCTAGATATCTTCAAGATAGATATGATAGACTCACTTTAGCCTATCAACAGAGAGGTGAAATTTCAGCTCTTGAAAAAAGAATTGGAATGCTTCAAGCTGTTCAAGAAGGAATTATTCTTGGTTATAATTTAATTCAACAAAAAGAAGGAATAATAAAACAAGAAGGAAATAAAATAATAACAAAACCAAATTCAGTTCCTGTAAAAGATGAAATGATTCAAGGAGTAGATGCTCTTTTTAGTACAGAACCTATTATAGATATTGCACCTGGTAGTGAAGAAGAAGCAGAAACATTTAAGCAAATGGAAGCATTTGCTCCTATATTAGATGAGAATGCTTTATTTAAAACAGCAGGTAGGCATTTTGCTGATAAAAATGATACACAAATTACATCACCACAAGAAGCTAGATTTTTTAAATTTAGTGAAACAGCTAAACTTAGTGATGAGAATGGGTCTGTGTTTTATTTAATGCCTGTTACAAAAGACTCAAAGGAGTTTCAAGAATTAAGATCTGAAGGATTTGAGGATGATATTAGACTAGTTGTTGTTAGAAGAGATGCAATGGGTAATTTTAAACCAGTTGGAATGGATGGGAACATACTTGAAAATCCCACTAAAGAGAACATGGTTTATACAGGAATGCATGGTAGTAAAGAGTTGTTAGGTGATGATGCTGATGCTACATATGAGTGGTTAAAAGATAACTTTGCTATATACGATAAGAAAACACAAAAGAATCGTGTAACAAAAGAACAAGCGTTAGCATTTGCAACTTATTTTAAACAAGTACGTAATGCTATTAAAGAAAAGGTAAAAGCTGGTGAAACAGTTGTATTACCTATTATTGATAAAAGTCCTGGTATATATAATAGAGAACCATTGGTAGGTGGTTATGATGAAGATGGTAATCCTACACCTCAACGTCCTCAAGAGCTTTCTTTAGAAGGTAGACTTATAGAAGACAATCCTGATTTTACAAATCTTAAACATCCTGATGGTAGACCTGTAAGAATTGTAATTAGTAAGAACGATACTAGGGTGAAAGCAGGTAGAGCCATGGTTGTTAGACCTGGTGAACCTCCTATTGTTGTTTACAATCGTAAGTTTACAGCAGAAGAACAAGAGAATGTAATTAATATATTAAAAAGACTTTCAGAATTATTCATTCAAAAGAATTCTGAATTAGGACTTAATGAAGAGCAACTTGCTGAGTTTCAAACAGCTTTAAGATATTTGCAAGGTGTTACATATTGGTCTCCTGTTCAAGAAGGTAAAAAACCAAGTCCTTTTCAACTATCTGTACAGAGTGGATTAAATATTGGCTCTACTAATATTTTATTTACAGCTGACTCTATAGAAAAAAATAGAGATAAAATATTAGAAGCTCTTCAATATCATAAAGTTAATAATACATTATTAAATGATAAGAACAAAACAGAGTCATTTTATGATGTTAAAGTGATAGATGGTAAGATAGTTAGAGGAAAACAATATGTTAACTATCAACATTATCTTTTAGCTGAAAGACCTGGTGGATCAGTGTTATACACTAATATTAAACCATACACATCTCCTTCAGAAAATAAAACTGAGGCTCAAAACTATCAACTTAAAAATGTTTATTTTAAATATGATGCTTCAGGATTTGTAGCAGAACCTGTACAAGCTGCTGGTGATCAACCCACTACAACACCAAAAAGCATTAAGCAATATTCTTTATATCAAAAAGAAGTAAGAGCAGATGATGGATCTATATTTTATAATATTGAAAACAACATTCCAAAAGAAGGTAAAGTTACATTTGTAACTAGACGTAGAAATGGAAATGAATTGTATTTACACACTGAATATAAAAATGGTAAATATGAAATATTTCAAGTTATAGATGAAAAAGGAGAAGATCTAACTAATGCAGATTTAAATGGTCAAAAAGTTAAAGACTTCTATCAAGGTGAATTTGATAAAAGATTTGAAGCTGTTAATAAATTTTCTCAAACTGTTGCGCAGGGAAAATCTATTCAGTTGGAAATGATAGATAGTTTTAAAGAAACATTTATTCGCATAGAAGAATACGCTAAACAAGGAGAAACAGTTAATGATGTTAAGGTGGCTCAAGTTCTTACAAGTCAATCTACTCCTGTAACACCAGTTTCTGTTTCTGATGCACAAACTAGAAAAAATAAAGCAATTGCATCTATAGAAAAAGTAACAGATGGATGGAGAGCTATTGCTGATGATCCAGGTGGAGCTTCTGCTGATGAATTAATTGGAGATACAAGAGAAGATGTTTTAAAGCAAATTGATGAGAAGTATAAAGATGAAATAGCTTCTACAGCTCCTGTCTTTAATGTAGAAGCTAAAAGAAAAGAAGTGAGAGCTGCTATACAAAAAGCAGGACAAGGAGAAGGTGGACAGTTCTTTGTAACTCTATCAGATGGTACTAGAGAGTCTGCGGTTAGAATATCTTTAAGTGGTAATGAGCTTGGTATAGGAAATAAAGGAGTAACAGTAGATTTATCAACTATTGTTAAGATAGAAAATCCTGATGGAAGTGTTGTCTATGATGTTACTAAAACGTCTGATATAGAAAGAAAACCAGGAATAACTGTTTTACCTAATGGAAACTTAAGAATAGTTGCTTATAGGACTGAAAAAGTTGGACCTACTTCTAAAAATCAATTTCAAAGAGGTAAAGGATTGTACTTATCTCTAGATAAACCTTATCCTGGAGAAGAAATATATACAGTTGAGATTGAGATATCTCCTGAAAATCTATTAGATAGAAAGTTTGGATATGGAAAAATTTCAGAAGATGAGTTTATTAATAAGAAAAATCAAGCAAGACCTTCTTTAGAAACACTACATGAGTTTAAACAAAACCTTGGCATTAAAGCTGAAATAGGTTCTATAGATGGGGCTTTACAAAACGAGTTTGTTTTGTTTGATCAAGATTTGATTAATAAAGCGTTAGCATCTAAACAACCAATTAGTTTAAAATCTACAGCTGCACCTGTTGTTGGTAAAACACTAGCAGCTAGTGGTATTACATTTGATGATTTTGTAAATCAGAAATATAAAGACTACGTTAGTGAAGCTAGGTCTCAAGGTGCTACACCTTTGTCAAAAGAAGAATACACTACCAAATATAATAAACAATTAAACTTAGAATATAAAAGTAAGGTACAAGTATCAGCTCAAACTTCAGCTCAAAATCTTTTGGATATGGCTAAACAAGCTAAGCCAAAAGATGATTATGATGCTAATGCAAGGGTGGGTGAAATAACAGCTGCTACTAAAACAGAAGATATTGCTAAGTTTAAAGAGTGGCTTAGTAAGGTGCTTCCTCAAATTCCATTAGATATATTAGATGAATTAGTAGATGGTAAATACATGGGTCAATTCGTTAATGGAATGATTCGCATGTATAAGTTTGCTGAAGAAGGTACAGGTTTCCACGAAGCTTTTGAAGCTGTATGGAATGCATATCTATCTCCTGAAAAACAACAAGCTCTTATAGATGAATATAAGAAAAGAAAAGATTACAAGTCACAACCTTCTTATCTGTGGGCTGTAGCAAACTACAAAACTCAAGATGAAAAAAGACTTATAAAAGAAGCTCTTGCTGAAGAGTTTAGAGAATACATGCTTAAAGAAGGTACAGAAGTAAAAGCAGAATCTCCTAAACGAAACACATTTTTTAGAAGACTCTGGAATTGGCTTAAAAAGATTCTTGGATTAACCAAAGAAAAGGTGGCTGAGATAGAAGATGAAACTACAAAACTATTTGGTCAAATTGCTAAGGGTGAATTTAAAGATGCTACACCACTACAAAACTTTGATCCTTCTGTTAAACACAATCGCGCTTCTGTAAGTGGAACCTCTGTAGAGTTTACACAGCAACTTATGGAAGGCTTGACAGCTATATTCTTTAGTAAACTTAATAATGAATCATATAAAGCTAAGGGATATACTATTGAAAAAATGTTTGATGAAGACAATAACATTTTTGAAGATTTGTTTAAAGCTAGCTGGTCTACAATATTTAACAGGTTTATGCCAGGGTTAAATGATGTAATGCAAAGAGATGAATTTAAATATGCATCTCCTGAAGTACAAACTGAATTTATAAATCAATATAGAGAATATAGAATAGCTGAAGATCAAAAAATTGCAAGCAATCTTTATTTTCAAAAAGAACGTGTTTTAAATAGCGAAATATATAATACAGAAGTTAAAGAGCAATTTAAAAATTACCTTTCTCAGTTTGGCTTGAAATTTAAACAAGTTGAAGATGTTAAGAAATCTGAAGAAGATATTGCTGAAATAGAAGCAAAAGAAGAAAATGCTAATACACTAGGGATTAGAGATGTTATATATGTAGATCCTACTAGTTTAACTAACCCCACTGTAAGACTTCTTATTCTTTCTCTTCCAGATAATAAAACGGATGAATCAGGAAAAGTTAGTGATGTAAGAAATAAGTTAAATCTTCCTTCTCTTGTTTCTTATAAACGTAAAATGAATATTCTTCTTAACGAACTTTCTGACGTTGTACCAATGATGAGAAAGCAAGAAGATGGTACGTTTAAAAAGACTAGTGCATTAGAAGAAATGTTTAATAAGCTTGATAAGAAGTTTAAAGATCCCATTTATAAATTTAGATATAAGGATGGATATCAGTGGATTGAGAACTTAAAATCAAGACTTAAATATGATACATTAAAAAATGGTGGTATTGTTTCTGATGATGATGTTCGTCTTCTTGTAGCGTTTGAAACTTCTTTTACAAGAAACAGAAATAATCCTCTTAAAATTATTGTAGGTGCTGATGGTAAAATACGTCACGTTAATGCTGTAAGCGTTAATACAAAAGAAAAGATACGTGAAGAGTGGAGAAATGGTATTAAAGAGAAGGCATACAAAGTAGATATTTCAAAACTTGATACAGGTGGAATAGTTTATATTAGTCCTGCTAATACAATTGAAATAAACTTAAGTAGTCCAAGACTTACATATATTTTAGGTGCTTCTGATGTAAAAGGACATTTAGGTGCGTTTAATGCATTAGGTATTAGTCTATCTACTAAACCAGAAAATCTTTCTGAGACTAATAAGAATATAATTAAGAATGCATATAATAGTTTAAAATATGTATTAGAAGATGCTGTTAAAAATAATAAAACTATTAAATATGATTCTTTATTTGGAACTGATTTAATAGGTGGTCCTTTAAATGCTCTTCTTGAATTAGAACTAAACTTCCGTTCAGAAGATACATTGCTTTCTCACCAAACTGCTGATGGTAAAACTCAGTATGCTATTACACTTCCTTCTGAAATATCTTATGTATTGCATTCTCTTAATAGTGCAAATACTTTAGAAGAGTTTATTATGTCCAACCCACAATATGGTACAGTGGTTGGGGATATTATAAAGTTAAATCCATATAACTCTACGTCTGAAATACTTTCTCCTGGTGGTATTGTATTTGATGCTAAGGGAAGAAAAAGAGAAGGTGTTAAAATAGATTATGAGTATATATCAGGTATGGCTGCAGAACGTGAAAGCGATGGTGAGAACACTGATAAACTTAACTTTAATGATAAGATTATTCAAGAAATCTATCACATACTAAGAGGATCTTATTTCACTGTAATCAATTCAGATAAGTCTAGTGAGTTTGCAGTTAAAATGGGTCACTTTGTAAAAATGAGTGAGATATCTAATCTTGGTTTAATTGAAGATAAGTATATCAATGCTCTTAAAGCTGAGGTGATGCATGCTTTAAGATTTCATTTCTATCCTAATAATATTCAGAATCATCAAGATAGAATACTTGAGCTTGGACATTTTTCTAATATCCCTGGACTAGAGAAAGGATCAAACCTTCGTAATTATTTTGAAAAACTTGTTAAGGATACTAAAATAACTAAAAGAACAAAAATTGAAAATGCTACATTAATATTTGAAGCATTAACAGAAAACTTTGTTAGCACGGTAAAGAATGAAGGTATATTAAAAGATTATGTTGAATCTCAAGTGAAGGAAACAAAACAATGGTTGGTAAATAAAGAAATAGTTAAAACTGTTGAAATTGATGCAGGGGTCACTGTTATAAATGTGCTAAACAGATTTAAAGCTCTTGGTATTCCAAAAGATGCAGATGCTATATCTGGTATTAACACTAAAGAAATGAGTGAAGCGGAGTTTAACAAACTTGCTAGATTCCTCGTTGTAAATAGACAACTTGCTGTATATGAGCAACATAAGTTGTTTTATGGTCATCCTGCATTATATAAAGACTTAGCTAAACGTTCTAGTGGTGCTAATTCTCAAAAGAATGTTATAAGCGAAAATCCTCATGTTATTTCTTGGATGGAACAAAACAAACCTCGTTATGATGGTAGAGTTCGTGATGCAGATAATCCTGTAATGAGAAGTATATCTTATGCTGATCCAAAGGTGACAAGTCCTTATTTAAAATATATTGCTGAAGAATTGTTCAAAGATATTTCTACTAAGGTTGATAAGAAAAGAGCAGAGCAATTGATTGGTGCTAAGTTTAATGAAGATGGTTCTCTTAAATCTATAGTAGGGGGTAAAGGAACATATATTAGTTCATATATTAATATGGATGAAGCTGATGGTCAAGCAATGATTATGCCTGATTATTTTAGAGATATGTTATATCTATCTGGAATGTTATCAAAAGAACAAGAAGCATTATTGGATTATGAAAATGCTTTAGAAATAATTGATCGTTCTGATAAATCTCATCCTTATTATAATCCTAAATACACTAAAGAACAAATTCAAAAAGCTAAAGAAGTTCTTAGTAAACCAAAACCAGAAGCTATTCTTCAAGTGTTAAAACCACAAGGTTTTGGATTTCAAAACACTGATGGAATGTCCCATATTAATTTCCTTAAAAACTCAGTGTTTCCTTTAACTTGGAGTAGAGTGAAGAACAATCCAGAGATGATGTCTAAATATATTGATGCTAAAAATCAAGGTGTTGATATTATTGACTTTGGATCAGGACATAAAGTGGGTGCAATGACTAAACCTAATGGAAAGCTTACACCATTTTATAATGAAGATGGAACTATATCTAAAGAAGTTCCCATCCTGCAAGATATATTCAGTAAATATTTTGGTATACAGGTATCTACCCCTGACTATGCTAAAAATGTTGTAATCTTTGGTAGCCAGATAAGAAAACTTATTCTAAGTGATCTTCCTGAAAGTCTTAAGCCTTATGCAGAAGAATACAAAAATGTATTAAATGCTTTATTAGATATTGAAAGAGAAGCTCTTTTACAAGAGCTTGGATTAAAACAAAATGAAGATGGTTCATACGATATTGAGAATGTTGGAAAACTAATGGAAACATTACGTCAAGAAGCTATAAAAAGAAATCTTCCTGACAATGTGGTTGAAATGCTTGATACATTTATAGATGATAATAAAGAAGTACCAAAATATCCATTAGATGCAAACCCAGCTAGAGAACGTATTGAATCTGTTTTAAATTCACTAGTTGACAATAGAATTATCAGAACAGAAATGTTTGGTAAGGCTAATGTTCAGGTGTCATCTACATTGTTTGCTCAGGGTAGAAAGCTACTTTATATAAAAGACGGAGTGTATCAAAATGTAGAGGATTACTCTAAACTTTCAAAGAAAGAAAAAGAATCTGTTACAATATCTTCTAGTAATCTTAACTTCTATAATACTGATTACGGTAGATACATTGAAGTGTACACTCCTTGGTACTTTAAAGGAATTACACCACAAGAAGCTGGCTTTGTGCAAAACGAAGAAGGAATTTGGGTTGCTCCTGAAGGTAAAGATTTTGCTGACTTATTAAATTCTATAGGTTCTCGTATTCCTACATCAGGGTTAAATATGATTGACTCTATTGTTATTAAAGGATTCTTAGATCCTTCATATGGAGATATGGTGGTTGTTCCTTCTGAAATGGTAGGTAAAACAGGATCTGACTTTGACGTGGATAAACTCAATATGTTTTTAGCTAACTACTATATTAGTAAGAAAACTAATGAGATTAAATACATTAAATATAGTTCATCACCAGATGAATTAAACAATCGTTATAATAGATACATTAATGATAAATATGCAGATATAATTAAACCTGTAATAAATATTATTAATAATCTAAAAGAAGAAATAAGAACAGGTGTTAAAGAAATAAAACAATTAGAAGAAGAATTATATTATTTTGAAGAGCTTATTTATAAAGGTAATGCTATTGAAGGAAAATTAGTTTCTGATCTTTTTAATAAAAAGATTAAAAATATTCAACAAGCAATGTTAGCTGATGAAGAATTAAAAATGAATCAGTTAAATGTTGAAGCTTTATCAGTGGCATTAGATAAAGCAGCAGATGACTACAATGCTCTTAAAACTGAAATTACTACAAAAGATAGTTTGCAAGAGTTTTCAAAAAGATCTATTGAAGACCAAAATAGTAAAAAGGCATTACAAAATAGGGTGATTGAAATAATAAAGACAATTCTTGAACATCCTGATAATCAACGTCAGCTTCTTACTCCTAATAGTGCTTCAAAACTTAAAAAACTATCTGAATATATTCTTGAGCTTAAAGGAATAAAAAGAGATGACACAAATATGACTAAGCTTTCTGAATGGGTTACTATGTCAGAAACGCGTGAAACATTTGTAACATCAAAACAATTGGTGGGTGTAGCAGCATTGCAGATTACATCACACACAATGAGTCAAATTGGTGAGGTGGAGTTAACAGGTACATATAAAGATTATGATGGTACTACTAGACAAGTGAAAATTAAACTTCCAAACTCAAATACAAATAAACTAGATCTTACAGTAGATGAAGATGGAATGTATATATTTGACTTGTTTAATGAAGCTCTTACAGGATCAGTGGATGCTGCAAAAGATCCATTTATATTTGATATACGTCTTAATCTAGAAACTGCTGCTACGTGGTTTTATTTAACAAAACGTGGTGTGTCTCAAGAGAATATAGCATTGATGTTTAATCAACCTGTTATAGATGATTACTTTAAATATAGAGATGCTAATAAGACATTTGTTAATGAAGTGAATGATGAGGCCTTATATTTTAACGAAGTGATAATTAAAGCAGCTTCTCTTTATTACACACAAGGAACTGGGAATGTTATTGATACAACACAATATCCAGATAAAACATTAGCATTATTTAGAGGTATTCAACAACAATTCAAACAATATACTCCTCAACAATTAGCAGAAGCAATATCAAGTAAAACACTTACAAAAGAACAGAACTTAATGCAAGTGGCTATTCTTATGGATATGCTTGATTATAAAACACAAGCTGATAAATTATCAAACTTTATTAGAGGTATATCTTATGATACAACTAAAACTAAAAACATAGTTGAGAGTCATTTACAACAATCTAGATATAATCGTGCTGTTAATGATAATTTTATTAAACAAGATTCATTAGATAGAGTGTTTGATAAAACATTCTTAGGAAAGGTGAAGGAAGTTAAAGATGATGTGCGTAATATGTTTGAGAAATTCTTTGTTGTTCTTAATCCTAAATCTCTACCTGCATTTGAGCCTATATTAGAAAAGCTTGATGACGATGGTATATTTATGACCAATGAAGATAAAGCTGAATATCTTAATAGATACCAAAACTTCTTTATTGCATATATATTACAGAATACACCATTTGGAAATAATGAAAGACTTAACCAATATTTCAACTTATTTACAGATGGTAAAAACGAGTCTTTGGCTAAACGTCTTAAAAGGATGAAGGATAAGTATCCTGATAGCTTAGCTCTTAAGAACTTATTCCCAGTGATTAATCAGAATAGACTTAGTACAGATAACATTAAGATGTTTAATAATAAAATGTCATCTTATGATGTTAATGTTATAAGTGAGTCTATTGACATATTATATTCTCAAGCTGAGATGATTGGTGATTTTGAATTAAAAGAATTTATTGATAATTTAGCTAGATTAGCTATCTTGCAATCTGGTGTGCAGCTTAGTCCTGTAACATTTACAAAAGTGTTACCACTTAATCTGTATGCAGGATTAACAGCAGATATATTTAAAAATTATGCTAATTCACCAGATGTTGTAAATGTAGATCAAGTGTGGAAAACTTTTCATCAGAATAACTATAAGAACAATAAAATAGTTCCTAAACAAAAGTATTCTGCAAAATACCTTCAAAATGGTCTGCTTGTTATAAGAGGTGATAGAAATATTGCTAGAAATCAGTATATTAAAATGTATGTTCCTGTTGATGGAGTTGATACGAAAAATGATAAATTACCATTTGATGAAAGATTTAAGCTTAACTTATATGAAAGAATTAAAATAACAGATACAACTGGAAGTGATGTTACATTAGATAAGTCAGTGGTTAAATATCGTCCTATTAATAAATTAGGAAATGGTATGTATTTAGTAGAGACAACTCCTAATCCATTAACAGAAGCATCAAGATTTGCAGTTAATGGTGATGTAAATGAATCAATGCATGATGAAGCAGTTATGGCATGGAGAAAACAAGTTAGTTTAGAAACAATAGAGAGTGGACTACCTGAGTTTGATAAACTTCCAGGAAGATCTTCTACAAGAACAATGACTTATGCAGGTATTGGTAGTAGAGAAACTCCAACAGATGTTCTAAAATTAATGACTGAAGCTTCAAAATATTTAGACTCAATTGGATATACTTTACAAACAGGATTTACTTTTAAAGATAAAGAAACTGGATTAGATGAAGAAGGTGCTGATAAAGCATTCTCAGATGGGTCAAAAAATAAAATATTATTTGGTCCTTCTGGTATTAGAAGAACAGTAAATGGAAATACATCTTTAGAAACTTATGATAATAATGTTTCTAAAATTTCTGAAGCTGTTGTTAAAGAAATTCATCCTGCTCCAGATAGATTAACACCTGGTGGGTTAAAATTAATGGCTAGAAATACCAATCAAATATTTGGTAAAAATCTTGATAGTACAGTAGACTTTGTTTTATTCTATGCAGAAGAAACAGATAATCCTTTAAGACCCAAGGGTGGTACAGGACAAGCTGTTGAAATGGCTAGAAGAAAAGGAATTCCTACAATTAATATGGCTAATCCTAATTGGAGACAAGAGTTAGATAGAGTGTTGTCTAGTATTACACAAGCTCCTGTAAGTGGTAAAAAAACCATAAAAGAGTTTAAAGTTGGTGAACAAGTGCAAGATGATAAATATAATGTTTGGAAAATTATATCACAAGAAGAGTATGAAAAAGAATCTAGAATTGGAACTAAAGCTGGTGTAAAAGTTAGATTTATTACAAATGTAAATCCTAATGAAAACAGGAGACAAGATTTTTTAAATCCAGATTCTACAACGTACATTAAACCAAATTCTGTTAACACTTTAGGAGAAAATACACTAGTTCAACCTACACAAGCTGTAACTGGACCATCAAAAATCCAACCTGAAGGACTACCATCAATTGATAACAATAATCAAAATAATTGCGGATAATTATGGCAAAGTGTTCATTAGATATTAAGAAAGATATAATTGATAAAGCTGGAAACATGCTTGCACAAAGAGGTGCAGATGTTATGGGTGATACAGGGTATTTTCCTAATCCTTCAAAAGCATCAAAAGCTATATCTGAAGTAAATAAATCTTTTAAAGATATACTAGTAAAAGAAGGTGAGAAAGGATCTTTTAGCATTAACCCCTCAGATAAGCTTGTTAATGTATATTTTGAACAATATAAAACAGATGAGCAAAATAAATTACTTAGAGATGCTGCTGCTTTACAAGAAGAAGAAAGAAAAAGAGGAATGTATACAGAAGAAGATAGGGGTGAATTTTTTCAAAAAGAAAAAGCATCTGAAAGACCTTCAAATCAAGAACTAAATTCTAAGATTAATAAATTTCTTGCAAGTATAGGAGTATCTGTACAATCATTAGATGAAATAAGAGACAGAGAAGGAAATAAGCTTGATGCTATAGCTAAAGCAGACATGCTTAATAAGATCATTCAAGTGGTTAATGGTGAAGCAGATATCACCACACTTCCTGAAGAAGCTGCTCACTTCTTTGTAGAGATGCTTGGAGAGAATCATCCTTTGTACAAGGACATGTATTCTAAGATTACGTCTTATGCTTTATATACAGAAACAGTAGAGAAATATAAAAACAGCAAGTTATATAGAAACTCAGATGGTACAATAAACTTTGACAAACTTAAGAAAGAAGCAATAGGTAAACTTATTGCTCAGCATGTTATAGAAAAATTTGATGAACAAGAAACTACTAAAAGAGTAGAAGCAGCAAAATCTTGGTGGAAGAAAGTGTGGGTAGCTTTGTTAAAGATGTTTAATAGAGGAGAAAAGATAAACGAAAAATTAGACAATCCTTTTAAAGTAGCTGCTCAAAAAATAATGGAAGCAGATGTTAGTGATTTAAATTTAGAATTTAGAAGTGAAGAGCAATATCTACAAATGAGTAATGCAGCTGAAGCTAACTTTAATAAAGCTATGGCATTGCGTAATAAAATAACATTAGATGATGATATTGATCCTAAGACAGGTAAGAAGAAACATATTTACATGGAAGATGGTAAACCAATTGTAGATGCAGATGGTACACCAAGAAGTGTTAATGAAAATGTAGTGAAGCCATGGTATAAGAAAATGTTTCCTACAGATAAAAGATCTGATGTTCAAAAAGTTATAGATGATTTAAAAGCCGAGTATGGTATAGGATTACACAAAGACATAGAAAAAATAGGAAATAGATATGTTGATCCTGCTACAGGATTAGTACGTGCATCAGCAATTCCTGGTGATAAGTTAGATGTTAATGCTGAAGTGGAAAGAAAGTTAGATGGATATATAAAAGCATTAATTAGATCATATCCTCCAGGTACTAGATTTATGTTTGAAGCAAGAATATATAATTCAAAGAAGAACTTACCTGGAACTGTTGACTTACTTGTATTTTTAAACGATGGTTCAGCTGATATATATGATTGGAAATCTCAAGAAATTAGAGATGGTGAAACAGAATTAAAATGGTTTAAAGAACCTGCATATAGATTACAGCTTGATGAATATAAACAAGCTATAGAACAACAATTTGGAATAACACAGTTTAACAAAATAAGAGCAATTCCAATTCGTACAGAATTTAAAATGGGTAAAGTGTCAGGAGGTTGGGTTCCTCAAAATCTTAAAAATATAGAAATTGGACCATTAGATCCTGCGCTTATTCCTGAAAATAAAGAATACTTGCTTCCTGTTGTTGCAAAAGCAGAATCAACAGGCGATGAAAAATTAGATGAGTTTATCAGAAGACTTTATATTATTTATGAAACATTAGCAAATAAATCATCTAAAGAAAAAGATAAAAAGAGTATTGAATTAAACAAATTAAAAAAGACAATTAGAACACTTCAAGTTAAGAAGGATTTAAAAAACTTTGTGGATAGTGGATTAATTGAAATAAATAAATACTTTGACAAGTATGACAATAACGATATTGGCATATCAGAAATATTAGAAGCAAGAGATATTATTAATGTATATTCTGAAAGCTCTGTTTATTTAAGAGATCTTCTTAAAAAATTAAAAAATGAAATTGCAAATGAACAAGATGCTTCTGAAAAAAGAAAACTTGAGAAAATACAAGATGATTTTAAAACAATGAGCTTAAACGCTAAAGATTTAGTTTTTTTACTTAATGAAAGAGCTAGAGAACTTGGTGATGCTGAAGCCAAAAAGAATGGTGTAAAAGGATTGTTAAATCCTGAGCGTGTGATGGATTTATTAAAACGTAATTTTAGGGCTCTTTCACAATTAGAAACAGCAGCAGCTCAAGTGTTTTATAAAATTCGTAACAAAGCATTTCAAACTAGAGATTTAGAAATAGAAGAAACAAACACAAAACTTGCTGAATTAAAAACTAATTTAGAAAAATGGGCATCTGCAAAAGGTATATCAATTAGTAATATATTTGATGGTATACTTGATATTGATGCAGAAGGTAAAAAAACGGGTGACTTCTTAAAGATATATAGCGATGAGTTCATTAGATTAAAAAATCAAGCTATTAAAAAAGGAGACTTTGCTTGGATTAGAGCTAATACTGTTTTTGATTCAGAAGGATATTTAAAAGCATTTAAAAGATATAAAGAATTAGTAGAAGGAACAACATATAGTGCTGATCCTAAACTAGATAGAGAAAAGAAAGATGCTGCTATTATCAAATGGGTTGAGCTTCATAATGGTGAAAAGTCTAATGTTGCTGCACTACTCCCTAAAGGAAATTTTTTAAAGCCAAAAGATATTTGGTGGAGTGATAAATATAAGGATTTAAACAAAGCTGAGAATGCTCCTCTTAAAGCTGTATATGATGAGTTTCAACAAATGTTAAGAGATTCTGAAAAAGCAGGCATGATTGATTATGAGTTTGGTTTTATTCCTTCTATTATTAGAACTAAAATGGAATCTGCTGTTCTTGGTGATATGGGAAAAGCTTTTAATATGCAATCTTTTTTACAATCACTTACAGTTGACTCAGCTCAAGAATTTGGTCAACTAGATATTAACGGGCAACAAATTAAAAAAATACCTGTTTATTATACATATGAACTTGGTGCAGATAAAAGCTTTGATTTATTTAAAGTGTTTAGTATATGGGGAACACATACATCTAACTATAAAGCAATGAGTTCTATAGAAGATAGTGCTAACTTGATATTATACATTGAAAAGAATAAAGATGTTTTACAAACAAATCAATGGGGTAAGGTTAAACAAGGTGGTGAACCTGTAAAAAATAATAAAATTAACTATGAAGTATTAGAAAAATTTGTAAACTTTTATGTATATGGTCAAAAAATGGATGCAGGAGCTGACTTTACATTTAAAATTGCTGGAAAAGAAATATCAGCAACTAAATCATTACAAGCTGTATTAAGATATTTTTCAATTAAAACACTTGCTTTTAATCCTATATCAGGAACAGCTAACTTAGTGGGGGGTACAGTGAATGCATCATTTATTGCTAAAAAGAATATTTATTTTGGTGATGGTGATTGGGGATTTGGACAATACGCTTTAACATCAAAAGATGAAAAAGCATGGGCATTCATAGATTATGCAGGTATAGATCTTGAAGATCAATCTTTTTTAAAAAGTAATCAACTTTCTGTTAGTGGTGTTCTTCAAAAATGGACAGCAGATAAATTCTTTTTAATTCAAAGAGCAGGTGATAAAATTGTTACATACCCTGTATCAGTAGCTATGTATAGGTCTCACATGGTTGATGAAAAAGGAGAAATAGTTTCTATACGTGAATATGTAAAAGCTAAAAATAACTATAATAATATATACAATCTTCCTTCTCAAGAACGCAAAGCGTTAATGAAAAAAGTTCAAGATGAAATAGAAGAATATACAAAAAATAATTCTTTGTATGCTAAAAGTAAAGTGGTAAATGATAAGCTTGAAATAGAAGGTGTTGATAGAAAAAGTGATACATTTATTGAGTTTAGAAATAAAATAAAGAAAGTAAATAAATTAATATTAGGTAACTCAACAACTGAAGATATTAATTTAGTTAGAACTACAATGTTAGGTCAAGTAATAATGCAATTTAGATCATGGATTCCTGGTCTTGTAATTGAAAGATTTGGTGATTTAGCTTATGATACAGATTTAGAAACATACAATTATGGTAAGGCACGTATATTCTTTAAACATTTAATATCAGAAAAGTTTTTACCTCTTGTTGGTGAGCTTGTAACAGGGTTTGGAACTAATACAATTGAAAGAGCAAAAGCAAGATATCAAGAGATGCTTATAAGAAAAGCTGAGCAAGGGGACTTAAACTTTAAAGATAGAATGTCTGAGGCTGAGTTTGTTGATATGTATATTGGTAATCTTAGATCAATGATGCGTGAGTTACTAATATTGCTTGCATTCTTTAGTTTATTAATGTGGGCGAGAAGTGGTCCAGATAATGAAGATGAAGATGCAAAAAGTATTAGAAAAGGTTTTGCTAAAGCAGTGGATAAATGGTTTAATGAGGTGGCATTTTTCTATAATCCTACAGAGTTTAGAGAACTAATTAAAAGTCCTATTCCAGTTATGGGTTTACTTACTGATATAGGAAACTTTTTTGAAAATATAATTACAGAACTTTGGGGACTTGGAACTAAAAATGAAAAACTTGTTGATGAGTCGCATCCAATGAAATATTTTAATAAAATGATTCCTATTGTAAGACCTGTTCAAGATATAATAGGATTGTTTAATGAAGACTTTCGAAAAAGCATGGGGCTTAAGTTATAAAAAAAGGGGGAAAGTTAATTCCCCTTTTTTTATACTTTGTGTATTCTATATAAAGAAAATGATATTAAGCCAAAACCAATTGAAAATTCTTCAACTTGTTCTGATTCATTATCTCCTGATGTTCCTTCTTGATAGCTAAATCCTATAAGCATATGATTAATAGGAAGAAAATGTATTTGAAATTTGTTCTTTGTCATAATATTTAGTTTTAAAGTTTAAAAAATATATCTAATCTGAGATGGATTAAAGTATTCACTATACAGTTTAGTGAAGTCTTTTATCATCTCTCTCTTTAGATCATAACGATAACGTATATTATCTGGTGCGTATTGTGAGTCTTTAGCTTCTTGTATATCAGGTTTCCATAGTAGATCTCTCACTTGTGGAGCATTACGTTCGTGTTGAAATACATTATGTGTTAAGAATATACATTCACATTTTATGTTTTGTATACCATAACTTTTTATTTCTTCAAAAAGCTTCCTATACTCATCTAACCACCCTTCTTCATAAATAATAGGACTGAAATTTATATGCACTTCCATATATTTCTGTAGTCTAGGGATAGATTGTATGCGATCAGATATAAGATCTGTGTTAGGTTCTAGTACATTACTATACTTCTGAGGCATTAAGCTCACTCTAATTCTATGCTTACCTGGGGCTAAGTCATATGTTTCAGGGTGGAACATACTAGGATACTTAGTGGCAAATGTACTTTTTACTCTATCTGTATTATTAAAAAACTGAAATACATTTTCCTGCCAGTCATAGTGCTTACTCATAAGAGCCACATCTGTACTACATCCTATGTCTATGACATAATACTTATCATCTACTTGATTAGGAGTTTTAGGCCAAGGTTTATCTTTTACCCAGTTATGTATAGATTGTAGTATTTGACCATAGTTCTCATTTATATACACCTTATCGTGATTGTATCTACCTACATAACAATAACTGTTCATGCAGCCTCCTAAACAACCATAGATAAAATTGGGAGAAACTGCATCTGAGCTTCTCCCATTATCTTTTGTTGTAAGGGTTTTTGTTTTTTGATGTATTATCTTCATGGGGATAATGTTAATAGTAAACCAAACACAAGTCCTCCTATAGCTCCATGTAATATACCAGCTCCATATCCACGATTAGTCTTCTTCTCAAAGATAAATGAATTAACACCTGTATTTTGGAAATGGGGATTCGTATGCTTAATCTCCACTCTAGTGGTTGGAGGGACATATAATCGAAATTTTCCTTTAGTGTTTCTTTTTAAGATGCCTCCTTTCATCTTTGTAATTGCTACATACTGAGAATCAATGAATTTGATTTCATTCATTTTAATTCCTTTCTTTTCAACTATGGCATCTATTTTGTAATAAGCTGTGGAGTCTTTAGCTTTTGCACCAATTCTAATAGTGCTGTCTTCATAATATTTAATTACTTCAGCGCATTTAATAGCGATACTATCTGCCCACTTTTTCATTTTAGCACTATCTACATAGGGAACTGGTACTTCTTTAATAACAACTTCTGTTTCTTGTCCTATAAGAGCTTGTACCTCTTTTACTTTCTTGTTATACTTTTCTGTTGTTTCAAACAAGCGAGCTCTTAAATCTTTCATACTTTCTTGATTCTGAACAATTTCAGCATCTTTAACAGTGATAACATTACCTAAGCTATCTTTGATACGTGTAATGTCTTCATCGTATTTCATTTTTAATGTTCTAAATTCTTCTTCAGAACTACATTTATCTAATAGCATCATAAAAAGAATTACTAAAAGAGCAGCGATGATAACGCTTTGAAAATTAATTTTAAAAATCATAATATTAGTTTTTGTTCTTGTAAAATAGTTTCAACTGTAAATGATAATGATATAAGATCAGAAACATTTGCCACTTTATAATCAAAATTCCAATTATCAAGTGCTGTTTCTGATTGATGACTATTAATAGGTTTAACAAAAGGTCGATCAATTCTAATCATTAAACCACCTCTATCTTTAATAGCCTTGGCTTCATTAGGAAATCTAACATCTGTAATAATCCAATTGTCACTTTCTTTATAGTCTGCAAATAAAGCATTAACCCATGTGTTTTGGTGAAGACATTCTCTAAGTGCATTTGTACCAAGATATTGTAAAAACTCTCTCACCTTCATAGGTAGACCATGGATACGCCATTCATCACCTAGATAAGTGTTTTTATATTCTTGATCTTCAAACTTATACACTGGGATACCAGTGAGCAAGGAAGCTATTTCTTTTAGCTTCCCTGCAAACTTTTTTATTTCCCATTCTGATTTTTCTTCTAACCACCACTGATTTTCCATGTAATTGCTAATTACATCAATCGTGCTAATATCTTTAGTATTTTTAGCAATGTGGTATTGTATGAGACGACCAAAGGTATCTTTACCTGATCCACTATAACCTGAAAGTCCAATTAATGCCATATTAAAACAATGTTAGTTGTGTATATTCTTTGACACTTTCTTTTTCTATTTGTTCAATCTGTTTATAGATTTCTTCCAAATAATATTTAATATTAATGTCATAACTTGAGAAAGGAATAGACTCATCCAATTGATTTATAACTGTTTGCATCCATTGTCCTGCTTCAACTTGTATCTCTCTACCATCATTATGCTTTTTAAGAAGTTTGCATCCTCCCTTAGAAACATAATACCTTACAATCTTTTGAAGCCTTTTGACACTGAGCTCTCCTTTCTCTACACATGTTTCTTCAAACTTCCATCCAGCTTTAGCTTTTACACCAGCACAATAGTCATATATGTTTTGGTTTTGTTCTAGATATTCTTCAGGTTTTATACCATGAACAAAATAACCATATATAGCTTTGGGAATGATTAAAAAGCTTTTGTTCTTGTGAAACACTGCCACCTTTTTCTTTTCTAGATCTTCCCACTCAAATGCACCTTTACACTTAACCTTTCCATTTTTATGAATAGCAATATAGTTATTGACATCTCTAATAACCATCTTTTTGTATTCATCATGCTCAAGGTTAAGCTGTGTAAGCTTCTCCCACTTCTCGCACACCTTCATGTACAAAGGTACAGATTCTGTTGGAATCATCATCTCCAAACCATCTGTATTTTGCATTAAGGGTATACCATCAGGAATTGCTAAGGATAACATCTCATAAAGCATAGATAGTAGAAGCTGACCATTAATAGTTATCTGCATAGTCATTTTAGGATCATACAGAAAACTATTCTCATCACCTGTCAAACCATAAGTAGAATTTAGAATAATCTTATACACATAGTTTTTAGGATCAGTCTTAGGAAGCTTCTTTCTCTCTTCAAAGAACCATTCGTACAGCTCACAAAACTCTTTTTGAGGAAGGTGAGCTGGATGAAAACCATTCTTAATAGCTAGATTGGGATAGAAACTAGTTACATCTGAAGTCATAATAGTCCAACCTGGTTTAGCTTCATATACACCTGCTGATGTAGCACCATGAATACCACCTAAACCATAATCAGTCTTAACTCCTTTATACTCAATAGAATACTTAAACCCATCTTTCGTAGAAGTGATCACCTTATTCTTAAAATAGTTTAGCACCTTTTGAAACTCAGATGTTTCAAACTGCACATAAGGAAGAATACAGGAACCAAGATCAATCATAGAACGTTTTGTTCTGAGTTGTTTAATCTCAGACTTTTCCATTTTAATCTTGTCTTCTAAGAAATGTAAAAACAACTCCTTAGATATTCTAGGTTCTGAAGCTGAATAAAGATCTATACCATATTCTGCTGTAAGAGTTTGCCTAAGAGCTATCTGTTCTTTAGAATGCTTGAGGATTTGTTTAGTAGACATTACGTCATTAATACAATACTTAACAACAGAATTCAAAGTGTGAACATCTGTCACAGGTTCAAAGTGAGGATGTGGCATCTCTTCTACATTCTGCCAATCCATAGAATATTGCACCCATTTTAGAGAACTCATCTTAGCACGATTATCCCAGTGATTCATTTTAAATAAATCTATTTGTCTAATCTTTAACTTATGTGGTGAATACTTTTGAAACTCTCCTTTGTCTGTACGATCAATCACTTCTTGTGCAAACTTATATAACTCTTTAGCTAAATCTTCTCCAGAGAGTTTTGCAAATTTAGATTCATTATTAAGAATGTGCTGTGTGATTTGAGCATCGAATGCTAAACCATTATAAGAGATGTGCCATTCCTTATGTTTGACATTTCCTTTGAGAAAGGATATAAATCTAGGAAAGTCATTTGTCGATTTATTTATGACAAATGTCCTTTTAATAGAGTCATCTTTGTAGTGGATGAACACTGCTACAAAACAATTGCAGATAGTTTCGTAGTCCATCACCCAATGATTTTTCTTATCCATACATGTCATGTTCAGTTAAGCTGTTCCCCCTTAAGTTACAAATATAAAAAAAGGAGAGATATAAAATCTCTCCTTTCTATATTTTATTTTAATTTTCTTACAGTGTGGTAAGAAGTGATTTCTCAGCTACAGGTTCTGTAGTCATTAACGCTTTGAAATCAAAGCTATCTGCATTCATAGCTAAACGATCTACAATAGTAGCAATCTCTTCAGCATTTTCTATAAAATATTCGTAATACGTCTCAAGAGTTTTGCGCTCTTCTGCATAGTCTTTACCATTAGAACGCTTACCTACTTTCATAGGAACTACATCTCCCCACTCATTAAGCTTAGCCATCATATGCATTGTTTGCTTTCTTTCTTTAGAAATAAGAGCAAGCACTTTAGCTTGTGGGTCATAAATAGCTTCATTGTAAGGACATTCAAGTAGCATTGGGATCATTTTGAATGTCTTTTGTTGCCCCCAAGTAGAGGTAACTAACATCATTGAATTCTTCATAATTGTTTTTTTTGTAAATTTAATCATCTTTTTTTGAAACTTCCAAGTTTTCTACAACTAAAGTTTCTTTATCAAGATCACAAGGATCACATAGCTCACCTATCTTTTTAAGCTCTTTAACATCTACATCTAAAATTTTAGCGTAGTCGTCAAAGTATTTTTCAGGGTGGAGATAGCTATCCATATATTTATACTCTGCTGAATTTTCACCATAATAAAGCTTAATTGCTCTTTTCATAGTTGATGACAACTTAGAATATTTACCCAATAAAAAGTTAAACCAATCAGATTCATAAACCTTAAGATCAAATATGTAAAGTTTATAACCATCCACTTCAAGAATTCTATCAAAAAGTGGATTAGTTATTAACATTTGTTCTTCAAATTTCTTGAAGCTTTCGGAGTTATCTTCTTTAAATGTGCATATTAGTTTAACGTCATCAGCGTCTATTAAACCTTGAATAGCAATATAAGTACCATTAGGTGCTGCATAGCTTGTTTTTTTTATACCAAGGATGGGATATAAAAAGGATCTTGACTTTTGAAAATACTTAGAATAGATACTATTCATTGTTTTCTTTTTACAGAACGACCTTTCCTAATGCGAATTCGTATGGTAGATCGTATCTTTTGTTTATATAATGCCATTCGGCTTTTTCCAAGCATGTTAAAAACCTTGTTAACCAATCAGTTAGAGTTTTTTCACTTACCAAGAAGGGATAGACATTGAACATTTTATCGATTACAAGAAATCTAAATTGTACAGAATACCCTTCACTATGAATATAATGAAAAAACTTGGTTGAAACAAGAGTTGTGTATATCACAGCTTGCATCCAATAGTTATAATATTCAACAGACTCTGAAAAATCTTTTAACTCTTTACTTGTAGTCTTTAAATCGTTGATAAAAATAATTTTTTTATTATGATCAACAACTATATTATCTACAATTCCTTTAAGACCAAAAGGTTTTCCACTTATGTTTGCTGTTAAGGGAAGCTCGTTGTAAACATCTTTATTACTAAAGTCATTTACATTAGCTCCTATAAGCTCACATACATTAGGATCTGATTTAATAAGATCTACAGCTCCTTTACAGAAATTATAAGTGTCCTGATCTACAAGAGTTTTACCGTTTCTTGTCATAAGAAAATCCCAATATGATATAGCTTCTCCAGTGAGCACCTTATCTAATCTTTGCTCGTCTGTTTTTAAACTCTGATGATAGTTTATATCTCTTAGAATATCAAGAATAGCTTCAGAAAACTCTTCTAGTCTAGTTCTCTGATCTCCATTAGATGATAACTCTTTATAATGACTATACACTCTATCTATTACACTTCTAAGATTACCTGTTGGTAAACTAGAAGGGCTAATAATAAATTGATCATTAAACTTATTCTCTTCTAATAAAAGACAATGTATCACCTTACCCTGCACTAAGTGAGCATCAGTTTTTTCTTCTTTCATTTTAAGAACATAAAGCTGATGAAACACTACAGGGTTCCATAATAATTTATTAAGACTACTGTAAGAAAACTCAAATCGTTTACTATAAAACTCATCTTCTAACATCTTAACAGATTCTGTTACTAATTCTGTTAGCATTTTATCTTCAAAGAAATCATCTATTTCCATACATTCATTCCTTTTAAAAGTGTTTGTATTCTAGACGCAGTGTCTTTATCTTTTGTAAGAGCTTCTTCATACTCAAGAAAATCACATAGTATTTTAAACTTTTCCACTTGAATATCAATTAGCTCGTTATTAAGATCAACAACTTGTTTCATCATATCTTTGTGTTTATTTAATCTTTCATTTTCTACTTCTATGTCAAATTGCTGTTTTTCCCACATCTCTTCATTGGGATCTCTGTCGTTATTATAAATTGCCATTTTTTTCTTTTTTAGTTTTTAAATCATGACAAGTGGTGCAAAGCACTTGTAGATTATTCACTTCACAGAATAATCTTTCTACAAACCCTGGAAGATCATTAGCACAATTCAAAGAACCAGCAGGAACTATGTGATCGACATTGATTTTTTTCTCAGCAAACCAACCTTTACATTGGTTACACTGATACTCAAACTTTTGTCTTTTATTTGGGCCTTGATATGGTTTGCGAGATTTTCTCTTGCATTCCATAATAGGTTTCCAAAATCTAGACTTCTGTCTAAGTGCACTTCTAATGAATGACCAGAATGCACTCTCAGTCATAGTTCCTGCGTTTCTTGGTTTAGGAACTGTTGGCTTCTTTGGTTTTCTGGGTTTGCTATATGTCTTCTTGCGTTTCATTTATTTTTCTATTTAATATAGGAACTAGATGTTCTCTCACCTTTCTAGCACTATGGTCTCTGATACTATCAGAAACATCTTTACTCAAAGGTAGTAAAGCCACTTTAATAAAAGGATATTTTTCCTGATATTTTCTCATAGCTTCTATGCCTGCATTATCATTATCAAATAGAAGAATAATATTCTGATATTCATTTTGCCACACCTCTATATCAGATTGTGGTAGCATAGTGTTCTCAGAATCTGCTGCAATAATATTTAGCCCAGAAAGTTTTAAGGACTTAATAGACATTACATCTTTAAGACTAGAAGTGATGAGAAGATGTTTGTTGCCAGGTTTACATTGTTCTATACCCTGGATGTAACTCTTCACTTTTACAAACTTCTTGTCTTGGTTTTTGGGTTGGTATATTTTATAGAGTGTTCCATCTTTTCTAAAATAACCATAAATGTAAGTTCCTTTAATTTCAATTTGATCTTCATCTTTTGTCATAACATAATTGTCTAATGGATAGACGCAATGTTCTTCTAAAAGCTTAGAACCAATATTAAATTGTGTCCAATAATATTGATCTTTAGTTGTCCAATCTCTTTTAGTAAAGGAGCTCACTTTGAATTTAGAAAATTGTTTTAACTCTTTAGACTCATAACCACATCCGTTTTTGAGAATACAATCATTATATTCAAGTATTATTTTCTCGCATGCTTGATAATAGTTCAATCCATAGAGTTCTTTAACTAAATCTACACCTCCACCAGATTTACCAGATGAAAAGTCTTTATACCTATACGTATTATACTTGTTAGTATAAATACACATACTAGGTGTGCGCTCTTGATTAAATAATGATTTAATCTTTATGTGCTGTCCTTCTAATTTATAACTAAGTTTACAATAATGTTCAAATATCCATGTATCAGGTACATCTTTTATATCGTGTACTAAATTTCTAATTCTAAACATAAGCTTAAAAATTAAGGGGGTGTAAAAACACCCCCTGGACATGTTGGTTTTAAACTCTAAACTATAGATCAAAATCACTAGCAGCTTCAAAGCTCTTCACTGTTGTGCTTTGAGCCAATGGCTTATAATGATATTGATTATTTTTATCAAATGTATCAATCTCTGATGTTAAGTTACCGCAGAACTTAAACTTAGGAAGAGAAAGTTTAACAATAGTTTTACCGTTATACTCTTCTTCATTACCTTTCAAGAACCAATAAAGATCATGACCTTTGATGATTTCTGTAGCTTTTTCAACCCACTGCTCAATAGAAGTGATTTGATGCTCTTCAGAAATATTATCTAGTTGATCTTTAAGACCAAGCTTTTGTGCAATAACAACAAAGCGATTAAGGATTTGATTTTTGTTAATGTCATCTTCATTGTAAAGATCAGTCCAGATAGTTGCACTCACTCTAGAAGAAGGTCCTGTAAATTTAGGTCCTTCAGGATTAGCTTTATCAATAGCCCATCCCTCAAAGTTCTCAAGTGCTGGTCCTTCCAACACAAACTCTAACATTTTCTTACCTGTTTTTTCAGAATGCTTAACTGTTGCACTATGCACGTGAGCTAACACTACACCTGGTTGCAGAGATTTTGAAGGTCCACTGCTGCCTTTTACTTCTTGTCCTTTTGTACTAAACATAATTGTTGTTTTTAAAATGTAAATATAAGAAATTAATTTTCGTAATCCAAAATAGCTTGACGCACCATTTGCAAATTGTTTTCAATTTCCAAACTGTCAAACATTCCTCTAGGAGATTTGCATGTATTTTCTCCATTGGTTTGTGTTTCAAAAACATAGCGTATAACACCTTCTTTGTTTTTCTTCACTTTACCAAAGAGAACAATAGAAAACAAACCTTCTAATGTAAGCTTTTCATCAACCATTTTACCAATAGTCTTTGCTTTAAACTTACGTTTACCTTCAATGTCTGTTGCTTCCTCTGCGTGAGTGAGAATAAAGATCATAAGATCATCTCTAAGATCTTTTGGTAGCCTAGCTATTCTAGCTAAATGTGCACCTATCTTAGTAAACTTCTCGTAACCTTTCTCATCCACTTTATCAAAGAACTCAAAAGAAGACATGTATTGAAAATCATCAATAACAATGTTCTTAATCTCAGGTCGCTTCTCGCTTATATAACGAAGACATGCTTCGATATTTTCAGGAGCAGCTTTGTCATAAAGATTACCACCAGGGTTTTCTTTACTCCATGTTGTGTACTTTTTTCTCCATCCTTTGAAAGGAAGAGGTTTGTTAGCTACATTAATAATGAATGTTTCTTTTGGATCTAGAGCTTCAATACTAGTAGATTTACCAGCTCCTGATTCTGCAATAATAAGAATTCCTACTGCCATATTTAAGGTAATTGTTTAATTAGTTCATTGAGCCACTCTTTACCACTTACAGGTATACCCTTATGTATTGCTACATAATCTCTTATAGTCATATCACTATAAGGTGCATCATCTGTTATCTTTGTACTAAAGATCTTCATAGTTGAAGAAGACTCTTCTTTCATTTTCTTAAGAATACTATCTCCACTCATAACAGCAGCTTCTTTACTAATAGCCACTGAATGAGGATCGACTTTTCTTAGAACTTCTAATGGTACTAAATATCTATCTTCATAAATGGGATCAGGAATAGCTTCTTCTTTCTCAGAATTAGGAAGTCTATACACTGTTCTTTCTTCATCTGCAAAACCACTATAGTCTCCTTTTGCTATTTCAAAATAAAGACCTTTTGGTTTTTGAAATTCATATCCCATAATAGGAACAACAATAACACCTTCATGTCTAAAGATTTTCTTAATAGTGAAATCTGTCTCATTAATCTTAAGATCATTAATGAGAGTTCGATGATAGTTTCTTGCTCTTTGGAGCAACTCTTCTCTTTCTTTACTCATACTTGTAAATTTTAAATTTCTGAGCCAATATCGGCTGATGGTCTAATGGATCTACGTACATAAGATGTAGAGGTTGTACTTATAGGTTTTGGTATTTCTACTAATTTCTGTAAGCTAAACTCTGCTTGCATGTACAATAGCTCATTTTCGTTTTTGGAATTTCTAAGTTTTAATGGATGTAAATATACTAAATTTGGATCACACGGCAACTTATCTGGGCCATATTGTTTTATACCATTTATACCTGGTCTAGCCATTGCAAGTACAGCATCACTACCCTGCATAAGAGCATCGCCACCAAATATATCTGAGCTAGTAGGAAAATTAGCAATATTTCCTGGAGTTTTTCTACTTGCCTCATCTAATGTTCTGTTAAGCTGTGTAATCATCATAACAATAACAGGAAGCTCGTTTTTTAGTTCCATGAGCATCTCTACAGTGTTATAAAGAGTGTTAAGCTTTTCTTTCTCATCAGATGCTTGCTTAATAAGCCAGCTATGATCTATGGTGACAATCAGTGGTTTAGATCCCATATCATCATAGTAATAGTGGACATATTCTTTTATTTGTCTCCAATTACAGGGCTTATTGATTTGAATTCTAAACACACCTTTGTCAGCTAATTGTCTAGAGTGTCTTGTAAACCTCTCAATATGTTGTAATGCAAAGGTGCTTATCTGTTCCTTTGTACTTAACACTTGATTATAGTCTAGTGCTACTTGTGCAGCAAATTCTCTAGATGCAGATTGCTTGGGACCCATCTCAAACTGAAACTCTAAAATGTTAAAGTGTTGATCTGGATTGTGCTGATAGCTTTCTCTAAGTATTTGACCCACCATAAGAGTTTTACCTTGACCAGGTCTAGCTCCTATAGTGAGTAGTGATCCCCATTCTAGTCCGTTTAGTGTAGCATCATTTAATCCTAACCATGGAGTTTTAAACGATCTAATTCTACCATCTCTTCTATCTTTGATATACTGTAGACCTTCTTCGTATATCTCATGAATAAACTTAGCTCCACCTGGTCTATTAGTGTTTTTGATCATTCTCTACTATTTTTTCATTTAATCTATTCATAGCATAGTTCATGCCTTGTATAAAAGCATCGCTCATAAGATTTTTAGCTGCTAATACAAATAAGTCATGTCTAGTCACTCTTATTTCATCTGATAATTGAGTGGTGCATGCTTGATACATTTCATCGATTTTAGCTTGATTATATTCTATCATACCATTTCGTTTATTTCGTTTACAATATTTGGGTTATCTAATAACTGTTGACACGTATCTGCTAGTTTAGATGTATATCCTCCACTAGAATCTGTCTTTTTCTTTATAAAATAACTACTAGTTTGCATATACAAATAATCAGTTTTTGCGTATCTAGCTACATAATAATCTGTAGCATCTAATACAAGTTCCCATGTAAATTCGGGGTAGGTTTTGAAAAACCACACGAATTTGTCTTTTAGCTCATTTACTGTTTGTCTAGCTAGCTCACCTGATGGAAGACGTTTAGCAGGGAATATCTCCCTATACTCTTTAATCTTCGTCATGAAGTCTTCACCTAACACTTCAGCAGCCACCTTTTTCTTAGTTTTTACAACATAGATGTCTAACTCTTCTAGTATCTGCAAAGCTTTTGGTGTAAGTATGCCATCTTCAGATATCAATCCTTTAGATTGGCATATCATAGCTTCTGCATTTTTGTTTATAAGACTATCTGGTTGTATGCGATATCTACAGCAATCAAGAAAGTAGAGTTGGTTCATCGTTATCCTGTGTCTGATTGCTACATTCCAGAAGTTTTGAGTCATTTTTTTGTATTTTTTCTTTTATATATTCAAATATTTCAGAATAGATTTGTCTAAACTGAGGGTTTGTTTCTAAAAGATCTTTGGTAGTTTGAACATTATGCATAATAGTACTATGATCTCTACCTAATGCTCTACCTATCCCAACAAAGGAATGACCCATCATTCTTGCTATAAAAGAATAAATCATACGAAAATGTACAACTTCTCTATACCTTTTTCGTGTTTCTAATTTTAATCTTTCACCACTTTTAAAAGGCGTGATTTCATTAAACCACTCTCTTAAACTTTTTAGATTTACAGGTTTTAATTCATAATGTCCATCTTTTGTTGGATCTAATTCTTTGTGATTTCTAGAGATGACAACAGGCTCATAGCCCATCTTTCTATAGAACAATCTTTTGAATTCTCCAATAAGTTTGTACTCTAATTTCTCTTCATAATTGATTTCACTCATCAGCATTAAATTTAATTGTTTATAATAGGAAAAATCTTTAAAAAATCGTATATTATATTGTAATCTCCATAGTTTTTACAACATCAGCATGCTGTAAAGGTATGGTGTGGATAAGAAACCAACAAATTTTTTTTATGTAAACTTCTAACTTTTTTATCAATGGTTGCTCGTAAATTATCTGCTGTAGAACAAATAAAAGCATGGGTTTTCCCTATTCTTTTATCAATTTTTGCAACATATATCTGGCAAGATATAAGAGAGATTAAATCAGATGTTAAAGCATTAATGCAGCAATCAAACATTGATAAAACTAGAATTGACAACTTGGAGCGACATGTGTTTTCAAGAGGGGTAGTAACACCTAAACCAACAAAAAATCTACCAACTATACCTAATACTGATATGATGTTAGTTTGTAATGGATTGTGTATAGATGGTAGAAATAAAAAAGTATTTGAAACAGAGTCTGTGTGAAAAAGTTGTTTAAATATATAGAACCAATTTGGTTGGGAACTAACAACAAGCTTTCTATTAGAAGAGTACTTGCGTTAGTGTTCTCTGTAGATCTTGTAAGAAACACCTCTCACATTATACATAAGTGGGAGATGGGAAAATCTTACGCAGATGTAGCAATGCTACTTGGACTTGAAGCTGCTCTTATAGCAGCTCTTTTGTCTTTAACAACTTATTCAAGCTATGTAAGTAGTAAGATTGATAATCAACCACTTGCGCCACCTGCAGAATAAACTAACAATATGAGCAAGAAAAGAGCATTTGTACGTTATACAAAATCTGGTGAGATAGTTCCAGGGTCGTTAATTATTACTACCAATGGAGGCTACCCAGATAAAAGTTCATTGTGGCAAGAGGTAATTGCTGATAAGTGTTGTGGTGATGGTGATAATGGTGGGAATTGTCCTCCAATAACACCTTTTTGTACAGAGAACTGGGCATTTGAAAACTTTGATGGAACAACATTTAGAAATGGTGATCCTATTCCTGAAGTGACAGATGATGCAGCATGGGCTTCTTTAACTACACCTGCATGGTGTTATTATAATAATGATACTGCATTTGGAAGAGTGTATGGTAAATTGTATAATGGATATGCAATTATGGACCCTAGAGGTTTAGCACCAGAAGGATGGCGAATTCCAGTTTTAGAAGACTGGCAAAATTTATTTAATTGCATAGATTGTAGTCCAAACGATTTATTATTTGGACCAGGTAGTAAATTAAAAACATCAGGTTTTATTGATAATAATACGGGTTTGTGGACAATAGGTTTTGGAATTTCTTCATCTACTAATGAATATGGTTTTTCAATTTTACCTTCAGGGTATAGATCTACTGATGGACAATTTTTAAGTTCAACAAATTTTACAGGTATTGTAGCAGGTGGTAACAATTATGCAAATTTTTGGACACAGGAAGAAAATATAACAAATCCAGGTTGGGTTGGTTGTATAATTTTTGATTCACAATATCATAGAGTACAGTATCAGGGTAATGATAAACTCTATGGACAATCGGTACGTTTAATAAAAGATATATAAAAAACCTTAAACCATGATAAAAGAAACAGCAATTTACGGATGTGGATGTGGAAAACCTAAAGGTGGAACCACTAGACCAAGACCTACAACACTTCCTAGACCTAAAAAATAATTAGACATGTCAAAAAAACGCGCGTTTGTACGCTACACTAAATCAGGAGAGATAGTACCTGGATCACTTATCATCACTACTAATGGTGGATATCCTGATAAGTCTTCTTTATGGAAAGAAGTGACAGTGGATCAATGTTGTGATGGTGGTGAGTGTTTTCAACCTGTTATAAAACAGTTAAATTATGGGGATTTAAGTTTAAATGTACCAATTAATGAAATTGGTATTCGCATAAACTGTGGAGAATTTACTAGTGAAGTTTATATTAGTCACAATTATACTATATTTCTTCCTAATATTGTGTTTACTAGTATTAGTGATGTAATTAATTACTTAAATAGTGATTTTTCATCAATTTTAGGGTATAACATTGGAACATTTGTATTTAATGGATCAGATATTATACTAAATACAACTACTGAATTTACACTATGTCCTTCTCCATTTAGGATTGACTTAATTTTACAAGAAGCTTAAAAGAATAAAACAAATGAACCTACCTAAAGCATATCAATGGTTAGCTCAAGAACCTGCTCCTAGACATCTTCTTAAAGCTGTAGAGCTTTTTGGTGTTACAGAGACAGTGGGATCTATACACAATCCTGTTATTATGGGATGGGCTAGAGAACTAGGACTACAGAATGTATATACATCGGATGAGATTCCTTGGTGTGGACTCTACACTGCTGTTGTTATACATAGAGCGCAGCGTCCTGTTGTAGAAAAACCTCTTTGGGCTCTCAATTGGAATAATTTTGGTGTAAGAGTGACCACTCCAATGCTTGGAGATGTTCTTACATTCACTAGAAAATCAGGTGGGCATGTAGGTTTTTATGTAGGAGAAGATGATACAGCATATCATGTTCTTGGAGGAAATCAAGGAAATAAGGTGAGTGTAGCAAGAATAGCTAAATCACGCCTATCACAAGCTAGACGCCCAGCTTATAATTCACAACCCACTAATATTCGTAGAGTGTTCTTAGCATCTAATGGTGCTCTATCAACAAATGAAGCTTAAAATTTAAAACAATATGTCATGCCAATCAGAAGAATTAAAGCACAAAGTCCTGATCCTTATTTAGGAAAAATACAAGGAGACACAGAACTAGCACGTCTAGCCCATCTTAACTATGTTATTGATGCAATTAATAATGGTGGAGGAGGTGGTGGAGGATCTCTCACTGTTAATGGATTTTCACCTGTTAATAATTTAACAATTGAAGGAACTAGTGTTCAATCTTGGAGTAATACAGGAGAGATGACATTAAAAGTTATAAGTGAACCATTACCCTATAAAGTATATAGAGCTAAAATAGCTATGCAAACAGTAGCATGGCCTGGATATGGTTATTTGTATAATTGGTATGCTGTTACAGATGTTAGAAAATTAGAAAATCCTAGTGGTGGTACAGGACTTACAGCTCCTAATGAATGGAGAGTTCCTAGTGATACAGATTATGATACATTGCAAACATTTGCTGGTGGTAGTTCATCTTCTTTTAATAAACTTAAATCTACATTAACTTCTACAGGTTATCCTTTTTATGGATGGTTAAGTAATGGTGGAGGAACAGATGATTATAATTTTAGTGCTTTACCTGGTGGAGTACGTAATAATATTGGAGTATTTGCTAGTATAGGTGTTTATAGTGGTTTTTGGACATCAATATCTTTTAGTGCTACAGATTCTTGGGTATATAATTTCAATTCTCCAGATTTTATTAAACAAGCTTATGATAAATCAAATGGTCTTTCAGTGAGACTAGTGAGAGAAGCAACAGCTGGAGAACTTCTTCTTAATGATGGTGATACGTCAGATACAAGCTCTTTAGATCCTTATACAGGAAATGATGGTAAGACATATGTTACAGTTAAAATAGGAACACAAATATGGCTTGCTCAAAATCTTAGAGAGACAAAATATAATGATAATAGTGATATTACAAATTGCTCTTATTTAGGAGGTGATTCAGATAATGGTGTATGGCAATCGAAAGGAACAATCCAAGAAGGTGCTTGGACTGCATATCGATACTTTTCGGGAGGTATTTTTTATCCAGTAGAATACAACCCAACCAGTGTTAGACTATTCTACAATGATGTATTAGAAAATACATTAGATGGAGGAGTTCCTATTTGGCTAGCTTTTGATTTTTTAGGTAGCCCAGTATATACATTAACAAAAGGTCAAGGATTAAAATGGAATAAAACTCATATTAAAATCACTCCAGGATATGATGTAAGTGATTTTCCTACAATTAATGAAAGAAGTCTTTTAATAAGAACAGCTATTGAAGGAATTCAAGATATTACTTTTAGACCTACAAAAAGAGATAATACAGGAGCTATTACAATAGAAGATTTAAATAACTATATTCAATCACAAATTTCTTATGTTTATGTAGAAATATTAGAATACACTCCTGCTTATTATGGAAGTGGTCTATCTGTTGCTCTTGGAGCTTCTAATCTTGAAGATGAAGAAGAAATTGTAGCTCTTACATATGAAATAAATGGTGTTACATATACAGAAGACTTAGAAGCTAAAAAGCTTTCTATTCAAATTGCTAAAATATACGATCAATTAGGAATATTTGATAAATATAAAGTATGATAGAAAGAGCAGTGTATTCACTATGGACAAGTCCTATGGAAGGAGAACATGTAGGATTTAATACAGAGGAAGCGTTGTTTGATTGCTTTAAGCTTTCTTTACATTACACTAAACAGTGGTTTAAAGAAGTGCATTTGGTGACAGATGTGAAAGGAAAAGAGCTTGTAGAAAAACATGCACTAGAGTTTGATAATATAAACACTGATTTAGAGCATGTTATGAAAGGTGTTTATAAGAATCATTGGAGTTTGGGAAAGATACATGCATGTAAAATACAAGACAAGCCTTTCATGCATATTGATATAGATGTTATATGGTTTAAGAAACCACCACAAAGTATATTAACATCTGACGCAAGCTTTCAATGTGTAGAAGATCAAACACAAGAATATTGGTATAAGCTCTTAATAGATCACGCTGATAAACATTACAAAGACAAACCTGAATGGTTTAATTGTAAAGAGATAAAAGCATACAACTGTGGGTTTATAGCATTTAATAAACTTGGTATTATAAAAGAGTGGTGGGATGAGGCTATTAAATATATAAAATATCTTGATAATTCAGGATTTGATTATAACCATCACCTTTCTTGTTTGATATATGAGCAGTTTGCTATATATCATCTATTAAAACATAGAAAATATCGAGTGGATGTATTATCAAATCATCATCCAAGTTCTAGAGGAAAAGGATGGATTCTTGAAGATGCTGCTAAAGCATTAGGATATACACATCTTATTGCTGCTTCTAAAAGAGAACCAGATATAGAAAAAAAGGTGAAGAGAAAGTTAGAAAAAATAATGAATAACGAATTAATACCTGTTTAACATGTATCTAGATTCACAAATGTTATACTTATTAAAGAGTATAAACAATAAGGTGTGCTGTTTAAATAATGATCCAGTTGTTCCAACAGGTCCTACAGAGATTACATTTGCTCCTTCTACAGCACAAGATAGTTTTGGGAGATTGAGAACATCTTCTCCTCTTACAATGTTTGATTCTAGTCATAGATTTGATGATAATGATTTGTGGGCTACAGCCACTGCTACTGGTGGAACAGCTGTATTTAATGCTAACCAAGGTCTTGTAGACCTTTCAGTGGGATCTTCTTTAGGATCTTCTGTTATTAGAGAAACTATCAAAGTATTTGCTTATCAACCAGGTAAGTCACTCTTAGCTCTTAGTACTTTTGTAATGAATCCTGCAAAAAATTGGCTTACACAAAGAGTGGGATACTATGGGGCTAATAATGGTTTCTACTTAGAGCAAGCAGGAAGTACAGTTTCTTTTGTAAAACGAAGTATTGTAACTGGTGCATTAATTAATACACCTATTCCTCAAGCGAGTTGGAATGGAGATAAACTAGATGGAACAGGTCCTTCAGGAATTACACTTGATCTTACTAAAGCTCAAATTCTTTGGATGGATCTTGAGTGGTTAGGAGTGGGTTCTGTAAGAATGGGATTTGTTATTGATGGACAATTTATTCTTTGTCACACGTTCCAACATGCTAATGTATTAGCTTCTACATACATTACAACAGCCTCATTACCACTGCGTTATGAGATATTTAATACATCATTTGCTTCTAATGAAGTTGATACTTCTACATTAAAACAAGTGTGTTCTACAGTGATATCTGAGGGAGGTTATGAACTTAGAGGTGCACAGCTTTCTGCTGGTACAACCATCACTGCACCAAGAACTTTTGCTGTAGCTGGTACATATTACCCAATTATGTCTATAAGACTTAAATCTACAAGACTTGATGCTATTGTTATCCCAACAGCTGTTTCTCTTTTAGGACTAGGTAATGGTAAAAACTACCAATGGAGAGTGGTGAATGGTGGTGTTACAACTACTGGTGGATCATGGTTAACAGCAGCAGCCGATTCTTCTGTAGAATATAATGTTTCAGCTACATCTGCAACTGGAGGAAGAGTGTTAGCTAGTGGGTTTGTAAACTCCTCTAATCAAGGATCTCCATATTTAAGCATACTAAAAGAAGCATTGTTTAGCAATCAGTTAGAAAGAAATAGTTTAACAGGAACACCTTATGAGTTAGTTGTAGAAATGTCTGTTAGCACAACATCTGGTGGTGAAGGAGCTTATGCTTCTATGGATTGGGAAGAAATAAGTAGATAATATGACACAAGGAATATACGATAAATTAGAAGAGACACTTAAGTTGTTAACAAATATTAACAAACAGCTTTGTTGTGAGCCTACGCCTCCTCCTCCTAGTACCACTACAACTTCTACTAGTACAACAACTAGCACAACAACACAACCAGGTGAATTTTTTAGAGCTAGTTGGTTTCTTTCATTAGATTCATGTTTAAGACAAGGAGTTGTAGCACAAAGAAATGGTTGGTATAATGGTAATACAGTTGCAAGTATCGGTGCTAGCAATCCTAATTTTGTAAATATGGTGATTGTAAACTATGAAGCAACGGGTGGGGCTACTACAAGATTAACAAGATCTCTCAGAGAAACATCGTTATCACCATTACAATCAGTAAGTCCTACGTACACTACATTTGATACTATTACAAACGCAGGTCTTTTATCAAGTATAAAAGAAAATTATCAATATGCTGTAAAAATTATTAATAGTACATTTTTATCAACTAGAAATGCTGTACCATTTGTAAAAAGAGTGAGTTCTCCTAATGGATTAGGCACTGGAGTAGCTCATGATGGTTTATTTTTGATAGGAATTGATTTTGATGCAACAGGAAATGAACTTGAAGGATATAACTATTTATATCAACCGTATAATCAAATAAATTTACCTGGAACAATTACATTACCTTTTCCTTATAACTCATATTTTGGAGGACCTGCTACAGCAACTCTTTCTAATACTCCAATAAGTTTATATTCACCAAGTACATCTTGGGTAAATAATGTTACAACAATACCAGCATTTGGTATAACTATAAGAGAAAACTTTACAATACCTCCAGGATGGTAAAACAATAAATTATGGAATATAATATAGAAGATCAGTTAATTAAAGGAATGGAGTTTGGAGCATTAACAATTAGTGTTTCAGAAGAAACATTAATATCAAGTATTGCAATAAATACAGTGTTATTAGGTGTAAGTTATTATGATGGTGTATTAACAGTTAATCAACCGTTATTAATGTCATCATCTTCTACACCTACAGAAGCATATATAGATGATAATAAAATTTTAAAACTTAGATAACTATGGCACTAGGACTATACGAATTGATAAACAACATTAACAAGCAAATAAAATCTATTTGCTGTAAGGTGAACGCTCTATTAGATAGTGGAGCTGGTTCATATAAAGTGTATACAGCTTTATTAACACAGAGTGGTGGAGATACTGGTTCTGAAAGAAATGATGGAGATTTAATTGTAGGTGTAACATATACTATACAAAATTCTGGAGGTGATTTTACAAATGTAGGAGCACCAAATAATAATGTAGGAACATCATTTGTAGCAACAGGAACTACACCCAATAATTGGGGAGGTAGTACTTTAGCATATGTAGAAGGAGCTCCAGTAGTAACAGTGTTAGAGAATACTATTGGGAATATTTGGTTTACGTATAATGATGTTGGAGTATATCATATTAATTCTATTGGTTTGTTTAATGAAAATAAAACTTTTGTAACCATATCACCAACTGTTCAAAATTCTGGTGATTCGTTAGGCCAAACTATACAATTTGTTGGTGGGTCTGAATCAACAATTAATACATTAGTTATTCAAACTGAAGGAGCTTTACAAGATGGGATACCTAATAACACCCCAATAGAAATAAGAGTGTACTCGTGAGCAATAATAATTGTATATATTTTCACTATAATCCAGTAAAACAAGAAATATTTTATGTTGGTATAGGTAATGAAAAGAGACCACATAGTAAACAAAATAGAAATAATCATTGGCACAATATTGTTAATAAGTACGGATATAACATAATAATTGTTGAAAAGAATTTAAGTTGGGAGGAGGCTGTAGAGAAAGAAAAATTTTATATAAAACTAATAGGTAGAAAAGATTTAAAATTAGGACCTTTAGTAAACATGACAGATGGAGGGGAAGGTAATCAAAACATAATTATAACTAAAGAATCTAATATAAAAAGAAGTTTAGCTATGAAAGGAAGACCTCAACCTAATAGAGGTAAAAAAAGAAAGGGTCACACAGAAGAAACTAAAGAAAAGATGAAAAAAGCTAAACTTGGTAAAAAGATTGGTCCTCATAGTGAAGAAAGAAAAGCAAAAATGAGAGAGGCTGCTTTAAAAAGAAAAAATAATAAGAGTGTATAATTAACAAATAAAAATTAAAAACAATGTCAAAAAAACGCGCATTTGTAAGGTACAGCAAACAAGGAAAAATTGTACCTGGGAGCTTGATTCTCACAGCAGGATCACATCCCAATGGACCTTCTACATGGAAAGAGGTTCCAGCAGACTTATGTTGTGAAACTACAAGCATTTCTACTTGTACATTAACAAGAAATACAGATAGTTTTGTTTATCCTGCTACAACAGGAATAGTTTTCCAATTAGCTGGAGCTAACTGCGAAGGAGGAATAGGAGAATTTAATTATTTTAATATAATTAGTGATAATAGTGTAACAGTTAATAACATTAATGATCTAGTTCAAGTTTTAAATGAAAATTTTTCATTTTATGGAACATTTAGTGTTTCAGGACCTGAAGAAATAAGTCTTACTCTTTTAAGTAGTTTAAGTAATCTTTGTACATGTGAAATTCCAACTACATTATCTATTACAAATAACTAAAGCAATAAACACATAAATTAATGGCAAAAGGTAAACTTACAGACTCTAGAAAAATTACATTTGGTAAACGTAAAGGTGGCAAAGCTGCTAAATCACGTGGTCCTAAATGCAAGAAAGTGTCCCAATATCGTGGACAAGGTCGTTAATTCCTACCCATTTCTAGTTATTACAATGCACTCTTCTCCGTACCCCTCTTAGAATGCAGCTAGAAAAGAAACAAGCCCTCTTATTACAGAGGGCTTTTTGTGTTTCTTATTTAATTGGAAAACCATCTTCATTAATTCTTGTTATTTTCACTCCATCAAATATAACAACTTGATCAGCATCTACATATTGTTTTAATGCAGCAGCCTCAAAATGATGAAATCTACAACCTTTAACACCTATAAAGAAGGCTTTTTCTGAATAAATATTACATCTATCTTCAGCATCTGTAATAATAATAGCATTGTTACTATTTGCTTTTATATTATTTACCACTTTAGTTATCTCAGTGCCTCCATCAGCATCTAAAATAGCAATACTAAAATCATCTTGTTTATATTTTCTCACTCTTGTGTTAAATATATACACTTCATTTAGTAAATCTAATTCTTTCATTTTTAGAATAAAAGCCTTAGCAAAGTCTATTCTAGATATTTTAAACCCATCCTGTTCTGTACAAGAGTTACTCATAGATCCTGAAATATCTACGTATAAGTCTATCTTTCCAATAGATTTTGTTTCTTTTACATTGATGTCTTCTATAAACACCTTTCTTAGTTTGGGATGAAATTCTAAATAGTCATCGAGCCCAGCAATACTATCTGCATTAAATAAATCTTCAATGATTGTTTCTTTCTTAGCAGAAAAATAAGAAGTGCTTTTATCCATAAGCTTCTTAATTTTATCTTTTAAAGAGTTCATTGAAAATTTAATGTTTTTCATATTTGCTGCAGCTTCTTTCATAAACTCTGTTGAAAGTTTACCTGCACCATCTGGAGATGTACAGTTGTCAAATAGAATATCTTGAGTTTCTTGATCTCCTGCTTCATCTATTTGCTTACAAAAATTAGAAGCTTTATTCACTGCCTCTTGTAATTCTTTTTGAGCATCATCACTTTCAAACATACTATTCATCAAATTGTCAAACTGAGAATCATTTAGGTCATTAGAGTTTTCTAGATTTTTACGTAGGTCTTCTGCTTTCTTTGGATCTTCAAGAGATAGTTTAGTAAGCTGTAAAGCAAAATAGAAAAGAATATTTCTTGTAAATATTGCACTTTTTAAATTAGATCCTTCACTCATAATTTTACCTACAGGACTATTACCTTTCTCTAAGAACTTATATCTCATTTTATTTTCAGGAGTTCTATCTTCAAAATCAATTTTTTCTATTTTATGATAGTACATCTTGAATATATCATAATATAGATGTTCTGGAATTTTACTAAAATTATCCATAAATAGTTTGTGAAAGGCTTTATCTCCTATTTGTTTTGCAACAGGTAATCTATGAATAAATTCTTTGAGTTTTTGATACTCTTTTTTTACCTCATTAAAATCCCACATAAAATTTTTAACAATACTTTCTATCTTACTTTCATCTATATAGTGAACATAAGGTTTAAGAAGATCTGGTTTTTTATAGAATTTTAATTTAGAGAATAAACTTTCTTCTTCTTTATAATAAGATTGTATTTCTCCTTTCTTTACTTTCTCAAGAATAGTGTATACATTCTTATATTGTCTTCCTCCTGATTTCATAATAATTAATTTAAAAAATTAAAAAGGGAGTGTAGAAACACTCCCTCGTTTTGTTTCACTCAAAAATCAAAAATCGTGCTGTGTATTAATAGCGTTGTTTGCATGCTCTTCAACTTCAGCATTTTCTAACATACTATCAAATTCACTACTGTTAACTTTTCCTTTATACGCAGGATGATTGTTAAGTATATATGACATAGACATTTCCATCTCCATCACTTGAGACTCATCAATTTGACCACGTGTAGTGTACACATTAATCAAACTCTCAATCTCTGCAATTGCAAGTTCAAGTTGTTCTGATGTAGTGTAACTATGCAGCATCTCCACTTTGTTTACAACTGCTTTCATCTCTGCATTCATAAGCTTATTAGAAAGCTCACTACCTGCTGTAGAGCTAATCATAATCTGTGCAGTTTTAACAAGAGCTTTATCTACACTAATATCCCAGATGTAGCTAATAGACTTAGCCAACATAGGAACAAACGTAAGAGTTCTATCTGAGCTGTATTGATAACCCACTTCAAGATATTTTTCTAGTTTGTTAGTAGCAATCTCTATTGCAGATATTTCATCTTTGTTAGGAATGCTAATATCAAACTTCTCACGATATTCACGTGTACCTTTTTGGTAATACTTACTCATTTCACCTGCTGACACCCTACCCACTTGCATTTTAAGAATAAACCTATCCCAGAAAGGAGAGTTGGTTTCTTCTTTAGGAATTTCATTACAAGTGGCTACGAATATCTTCCATTTACAAGGAATCTTACTTTTACCATTGAATAGAAACTTCTCGTTCATAACGCCAAGCATTGCATTCCTAATTGCTGAACTAGCCTTATCCACCTCGTTAATAATTACAATCTCTGCATCTGCAATAGGAGCATTGATTTCATATTCATTCTTAGTAAATAGCTTACCAAGATCTGGCATACCTTTAATCTCTGATGCTTTAGTGCCTTCGTCAGTTTCTAGAATATACATTTTATTAGCAAAGTCATGAGCTGTCATAGCTCCATCTTTATTTAACCACGCTTTTGCATACTCTATAATAGTTTTAGTCTTAGCTACACCTGGAGGACCTACTAATAATAAAGGTAAACCTGTAGATTCTGCTAATGCTAACATCTTAAATACTTCTTCCTTATTAATTAAGGAAGTCTCAATTGTTCTTGTTTCTAATGCTTTACGTTTTGTAATAGATTTTGTTTTAGCCATTGTTTTAGGTTTAGAGATTTGCAAAGATGTTTGCTGCGTCATTAGATTCCACACTTGTTTTTCTGGTATCCACAGATACCATTGGTTGTTCCACAGGAGCTGTTGACCTGGTAGATGCAGATCTTTTGGTTTTATCAGTGGTTTCATCGCAGTCATCAATTACATTAAAAATAGTGATATTTGTTTCTAAGTCTTTAAGCTTAGGATGTTTTCTAATTGCTGCTATTTGTACAGCATTTGCTCCATATTTAGTTTCTATACTTCCATATCCAAGGTTGTCTTTTTCAAGCCATGTGTATCCTTGGTCTAATAATTCTTTAATTTGACTTACATATAAGTCTACTTTGTTTACTGCCATTACCAATTGATTTTAAATGATTTACCGTTATTTTTTTCTATAATCTCATTCGCTTTATTAAATACATCATTACAATCCCATTTACCTCCACTATAAGCAGCAGATGCTGGGTGCGATGCTTTTAATACATAATGATTGTTTCCTATAAGAGATTCCAGCTCTTGAGCTTTAGCTCCTAGTAGTACAAATATGATTCCACTATTTGTAAGACTAAGCATATCAATAATGTATGATATAAAGTCTTGCCATACATCATATTGACTACCCACTTTATCTATTTGACAGGTGAGTGCTGTATTAAGTAGTAACACTCCTTGTTCAGCCCATCTTTCTAAATCAGGATCTTGATGTGTTGGAAATCCCTGATATACAGTTTCTTCTATAGCTTGAAATATATTCTTAAGACTAGGTTGTGGTTTACCTGTTAAACTACAGCTAAATGCTAATCCATCAGCCACTCCTAAATGTGGATAGGGATCTTGACCTATAATTACCACTTTTAAATCATCTAGTTTACACTTTTCAAACGCGTTAAATACATATTTTAGGGGAGGAGTGAAACGTTTACCATCTTCTCTTTGAGCATATAAAGTGTTGATAATCTTACTAAAATCATCACTTTTTATAAAAGAGCGTAGTTTTACATCCCATCCTGTTCCTTCAAACTTTTTAATAAGTTTGTCCTTAATTTCTTCTAAATTAATTGTTGTTTGTTCCATTTTTACTTAGATTTGTAAAAAATAATATATGAGTGAAAAGTTAAAGTTTTTAAAACCAGATGTTTTAGTTGAAATAAAATTAAGCACATCATTTGTATCTAGACTTCAACAGCTATTGTTTTTTATTTTAAAAGATATTTCAAAAGAAAAATTAGAAGAGTATAAAACAATAATTGTTGAAAAAAAACAAACAGATGATGAAATTGTAGATCATATTGTTACCTTATCTGCTTTATTAAAAGATATTGAAGATAAAGCAGATGAACAAGGTCTTAGTTATGAATCTGATCCTAGCCAACTAGAAAGTTAACTTCTTCTCCTATTTCTATAGCTGCTTGTATTGCAAGTGATAGTTCTTGTTTAGAACATTCTGCAAATGATTTTGCTAAAAAGTATTCTTTACCACTCACTTCTCTAGCTATACAAAGTCCTGCTCTATCTTTTACTAATAGCTTCATATTTTCAGCTGTTTCACCTATATGCGTAGCTAAAGCTTTTATCATAGCATGAAGCTTAGCAAGTTGTGGAAGTGTGCCATCATCATGTGTAGCTTCATAAAAACATTCTACTATTTGTCCTTCCGGTAGACGTGAAACAAATAACTCATATTGTTTAGAAGAAGAAAGGCTAGCAAATTCTAGCCTTCCACTTTTCTTGACATATTTACCTACAAAATTTAAATCCATAATTACACCTTTACATCGTAATACATAATTTTGTCTTTGTCTAGATCTTTAAGAGCTTCTGTAACCCATTTTTCATCAACAGTTCCTGCATAACATAATATATGTATTGTTGCTGTTTCATCAGGATTAAGCCTTAACAATCTACCAATACGTTGATTAGATTTTCTTTCGTTTCCATAAGAGTGTAGTATAATTCCACTTCGTAAGTTGGGAACATTTACACCCTCGTTAAGCTGCATTACACAAGAAAGCTTGTATATATCACCTCTTTTAAATCTTTCTAAGTTTTCTTCTGAATCAGGATTATTAGAATGATATGAGTCTTTACATAATCTATCAGCTTGATCTTGTGTATTACAGAATATTATACATTTATCATCTATTCCTTGTAACAAGGATTTTGCATAACGTTCTTTTGTAGGAAACTCCATAATTGCTCTCATTCTCATTACAGCAGCAATTTGTTGTTGCTTCTTTGTCTGAGCATCTAACACTCTATAGTTCCAATATTCGTAACTCTTTACTTCTGATGTGTAAAATGATTTGTCTTTAAGTTTCACTGGTATATTAGCATCTGTAGAAAGAGCCATTCTATGTACAATTATGCGATAATCATTTAGAATTGCATCTTCTACAGCATCATCTGTAATATACTTATATCTAATAGGACAGAACTCTTTAACCATCTTACCCTTTTCAGAGTCTTGATAGCGTGGAGGTGTACCTGTTAGTCCTAGTATTCTACCAGGAAATGTTCCAAGAAAACTTAAATGTGAACTAAGAAGAGAATGACATTCGTCAAGAACGACAATATCATAGTTGTGTTCTTCTTTATGTAATGATAGATATGTAGTGAATTTAATACACTCCATCATATCAGGATCAATACCAAATTTTACAGCGTCATCTTGCCAAGATTGGAATATTGACAACTTTGGGGCTACAACAAGAGCACTTTTCATGCTCTTGTTGTCCCAAAAGTGCTTAAGATATTTAAGACCAATGAGAGTTTTTCCTACGCCCATTGAAATTGCTAAACCACATTTTTTATGTTGTAATGCAATATCAAGAGCTTCTTTTTGGACTTGCTCTCTTTTGTTCATTAAAATCCTAGTTTTGCTTTTCTAAACTGCATAGCAGCCTTCTTTGTTGCAAAATATTTGCTAACACGTTTTCCGTTCTTTTGGAAACGAACACGATAAACGTTGTTTTCTTTGCAAATGTTTGCAGAAACTGACATGTACTTTGTCATAATTGTTGGGTTTTATAGTTATTAATCAAATACACGATTAACAGTTTGATCAAAGGGGTTGAATTCTACCTGATTATAACTTCTATACTTACCTTGTTCAAATACCATTTTAGCATGCTCATCATGTGTGAGTACACCTAATGCTTTGAGTTCAAAGTCAATTGAGTTAAAATTTTCTTTGTAAAAAATATTTGATTTACTTTCAAGAATGTGTTTGTGACCTGCCACTTCACCTTCTCCTAATACAATACGTTTTGCTTTTTCCATAATGTTTAATTTTAATGATTTAAT